>Ga0163150_10000454_pt1 | contig 77169 bp, 70 predicted proteins | sample OliLakLV19P2IB_FD_148628 | JGI IMG/M metagenome (GOLD analysis project Ga0163150, IMG submission 148628) | Freshwater microbial mat bacterial communities from Lake Vanda, McMurdo Dry Valleys, Antarctica - Oligotrophic Lake LV.19.P2.IB | ecosystem: Environmental > Aquatic > Freshwater > Lake >... | reverse complement strand
GTGGATCGAGGTCTTCTACAACCGTCGGAGACTTCACAGCAGCATCGGCTATCTCAGCCCCGAAGCGTTCGAGGCGAGCCTATGCGGTTAGTATCATCACCCTGTCCACCGGAGATGGGCAAGCCCAGATAACCCTGCTGCTCGACCCCGTTATGGAACAGGCCCCCAAGCACCGAGCACGATCGCGAGGTCAGAGCCGCCAACGACCCCGTCGCCGTTGAGGTCGGCACTGCCCGGCCAGCCCCATTGCCCGAGCAGGATCGCCAGATCAGCTCCGTTGACGAAACCGTCTCCGTTGAGATCGGCGGTGACAACCGGACTCTGCGAGTAGATGACCACCGAGTACGGCGCGACAGAGAAGACGGCGCTCTGCGCCATGCCGTCGTAGGGGATCGTCTCACTCGCCTTGTCGGGCGCAGGCAGACTCCAGTAGTCCGCGCTGTACAGCGCCAGGTCGCTGTTGAGGCGGTTGCGCCAGAGACCGGGCTTCGGCACGCCAACGCGATACGCGGGGAACGAGGTGTTGCTGAAGTTGGCGAGCACGATCACATCGTCGCCCGTGCCGCCATTCATCCATCGGTGGAAACCAACGACCTTCGAGCCATGGTTGACATGATGAACGCTCACGCTCGGGCCCATCAAGCCGCGCGTGACACCGCCAGTGTTGCGTCGAAGCGCGATCAGGTCCTTGTAGAACTGGAGGATGCCTGAGTAGGTGATCGCTTTCGACCAGTCGAGCGGATCGCTGTCGGACCAGAATCCGTTCTCGAGGAACTCCTGTCCCATGAAGAGCATGGGAATGCCAGGTGAGGTGAACGCGATCGCCGTCGCCAGTGTCGAGCGCTTGCGCGAGTAATAGGAGCCCGCGTTGCCGGGCCAGATTTCTTCGGGCAGCCGCGAACTTCCATTGGCGACTTCGTCGTGACTCTCGGTGTAGATGACGCGCTGCGTCTGCGAGCCGTTGAAATTCTTGGTGATCGCCTGCACCACCTTGTTCATGTCGCGCGCGGCATCCGACGCGGGAATCACGACATCGCGCATGTTGTGATTCATCGTGACTTCCCATTGGCTGTCGAAGCCCGCGCCACCCTCGGTCGTGGGCTTCGAGATCCAGGCGTTGTCGTCGTGATCCTCGGCGATGACGATCTTGCCCGGCCACTGCGCGTCCACCGAGTCGTTGATCCACTGAAGCACCGTCCAGCCTTCGGGGATGTCAGGTCCCTGAAAGTCGACCTTGCGAATGAACTTCGTGCCGTCGACGCGCAGGCCGTCCATGCGGAACTCGTTCAACCAGAGCAGCGCGTTGTCGCGGAGGTACTGCCGCACTTCGTTGCGGCCGAAATCGGGCCGCGTGTTGCCCCACGGCGTGATGGCGCGGTCGTCGTTATAGAAGTAGATGCCGCCGAGGCCGTTCTGACTCCAGCCGTCGAACTGCCAGAGATCGAGATCACTCGGACCCAGGTGGTTGTAGACGACATCGGCGATGACGGCGATGCCGCGTGCATGCGCTTCGTCGACGAACTTCTTGAGGTCGTCCGGCGTGCCATACGCGCTTTCGACCGAGTAGGGGAACGAAGGGTTGTAGCCCCATGAAAGGGACCCGGCGAATTCGTAGTGAGGCAGGATCTCGACGGCGTTGGCGCCGAGTTCCTTCACATGATCGAGCTTGGCGATGGCCGCGACGAGAGTCGCGGGAGGGTTTGCGCCCTGCGCGACATTGAAGGTGCCCACATGCATCTCGTAGATGACGAGCTCGTTCCACGGCGCAATCTGGAAGCCCTCGTTCTGCCAGACATACGCGCCCGGGTTGTGAACGATGCTGTTGCCGACGGAGTTCGTCAGTCGCCGCGCATGCGGGTCGTTGCGCCACATCGTGGTCGCCCCGTTCTTGACGACGAACTTGTATTGATGCCCCGAAAAGACGCCCGGGATATCACCCGACCAATGTCCGCCACCTTCGTTCGACAACTGGTGGAGCGTGGTGCTCCAGAAGTTGAAGTTCCCGGCGACGGCGATGCTTGTCGCATTCGGCGCCCAGACGCGGAAGGTGCATCCGGTCCCGCCCGCATCGCTGTAGAGCGTCGCACCCATGCCGGGACGCACCGACGGCGGCAGCACCGCCGCGTGCGCTGCCGAGATCAGAACAAGAATGACGGCGCACGCGTTTCGCATCATGTCGTGAATCTCAGTTGATGAGTCCCGGCAGCATCATGCGGCGGAACGTCTCGAAGTCGTACGCCGGCGCCGGTTCGGTGAAGTCGTGTCCATCAGGATCGGCCTCGAGCAGCGTCTTGCTCTTCATCGGAATGGCGCCCGTCGAACCATCTGCGTAGGAGACGGTCACATCTTCATGCCACAGTGCAGGAAGATCGAACCAGAAACGTGAGTTCGGATCGGGGTGAACCAGGAAGCCGTTGAAGTTGAAGTCGCGGTTGGCGCTGAGGTCGAAGCGATCCCATTCCGCGATGGAGTAGAGCGTGCGACTCGGTTGCGGCACGCGCGACAGCGTGGTGGTGTCGTGCCGGTATTGCGCAGGAATCGTTCCGAGCAGTCCCGCCGTCGAATCGTCGTGGTACTTCACTCCGACGAACGCGTTGAGCGCGTAGCTCCTGATCCGTCCTGTCGGGTCGAACGGCGATCGATACGCATCAGGGTTTCCGGTGTACTTCCAGAGTGCGCCGTTGCGGAGCGCATTGAGCGTCTCGCGCTGCGGTGTCCCGGTCGTGAGGTTCTGATTGAACGGCGCCGCCGCGTTGAACCCCGCGACCCAGAAGTGTCGGTACGAACCGGCGAGCGGGAATGGATTGGCCATCGGCACATCGCCGAATGGATCGGTGCGCGGGCTCACGAGCCGCGTCTTGTTGTCGGTGGCGTAGGTCACCGAGGCCATCGCGATTCCGCGCTGGTTGGCCATGCATTTCGACGCTCGCGCGCCGCCGGTGATCTTCGGGAAGGCCACGAAGACGAGGCCGACGACGATCGCGATGATCGCGATCACCACCATCAACTCCGTCACAGTGAAGCCCCCGCGGGCGGAGCGATTCCGACGCTCTTGGCGTTCGTCTGCAGTGTGTGTCATGTCGTCGCGCTCCCTTTGGTCGCGTGCGGCTGTCCGCCGGTCGAAGACTCATCCTAACGCCCCTCGGACGATTGACCTATCCGCGTGCCACTGACAAGCGGATTCAATGTCCGAAAAGACTCACCGACGCAAACATGCCTTTCTGCTCGAAGTAGGCAAGGGCTTCATCGACGGAGCGGAAGATCCTGGTCGCCGTTTCAGTGATGAACGGGCTTGGATTCTTCTTCGGCTTCCAGACCACATAGACCTCCTTCGTGTGCTCGAAGGCATGCTGAAGCTCGCGTTCGACGCCCGAGGAGAGGCCGGGAACGCCGCCGGGAAGCTCGGGCACCAGCGAGACGATCATGTCGCTCTGATCGATCAGCTTGAAGTCCCGCATGTAGATCTGGCCGTCGATGTCGCCGGCGATATCGAGCACCTCGCGCACGGGCACACGAAGCGGGGGGGCATCGGCGCGACCACCGAAGGTGTGCGGCGATACTTCGATGAAGTCCTGTCCATTTCGTGCGGCGGCGATGGCGCGGTCGAGCAGGATCTTCTCGTCGACATCCGCGGGGTCGAACGCAATGAAGTGCTTCGCGAGTTCCGCGCGGAAACGATCGATCTCGGCGAGCACATCAGGCATGTCCACGACATGGCTCATCGGGAAGCTTGGATAGACCTTGCGGATCTCCGGTCGCGTGATGAGACGCAGACATGTCTCTGTCGTATCGCCCTGGCGACCGCGGCTCAGAATGTAGAAGCGGTTGTGGCAGCCGACCGCCTGCGCCAGCAGTTCCGTGGCGAGGATCTCTTCCTCGCGCCACACCATGCAGTCCTTCAGCGTCGCGTCGATGTCATGTTCGGCGTGCAGTCGATGGTGCACAACTTCCACGTTGTCGACGAGGCAAATGAAGAGATTCGGCTCGAACTTGCGCACGAGGTCGAAATCGAAGGCGCTGAACAGGCCATGTCGCCAGCGGAATGTCGCGTGCGTGTTGATGACGGCGTTGCGATGTTCGCTCGCCGGCGAGGTGGCGGCGGTGATCTGGTTGAAGACGCCGCGTCGAAGCGATGAGAGCCGCGAGATCGGCAGGTCCAGGATGCGGCCGGGCCGTACATCGCGACCCTCCTCGTACATCATGTCGCCGACATGGAAGAGCTCGATCGGATCCCCTCGCTGCGCCGCGAGTTGCTCCACGGCGCGGAGGTAGGGCTTCTTGTCCATCCCGATTTGGCCGGTGACGATTGCACGCATCGACGGCGAGTATAGAGATCGATGCAGGCGCGGACGCGGAGCGGAGTCGCTCAGGCGCGCTCGAGCAGCACCACGACATGCACTTCGATGGCGCGACCCTCGCCGACCGCGTCGACCTTCTCGTGCGTCTTGCCCTTCAGGTTCACGCGCGAAGCGTCGGTGCCGAGCAGCGTTGCCAGCGTTCGACGCAATTCATCTCTTCTCGGTCCGATCTTGGGGCGCTCGCAGATGATCGTGGCATCGAGGTTCACGATGCCGTGGCCGCTCTCGCGCATGCGACGCAGCGCCTCGTCCAGAAAGCCGCGCGACTCGGCGTCCTTCCAGCGTGGATCGTCGTCGCGAAAGAGCTGGCCGATGTCCGGCTCGCCGAGCGCGCCGAGGATCGCATCGGTGATCGCGTGCAGCAGCGCATCACCATCGGAGTGACTGACCGGACCGCGATCATGATCAAAGCGCAGCGAGCCGAGCACAAACGGTCGGCCCGCGCCCTCGGGTGCCACCGGTTCGAGTCGATGCAGGTCGTAGCCGTGACCGATGCGAAGTTCGGTCTTCGACACGAGCGTCACTTGTCGTAGACGTAGCGGCTTCCCGAATCCGGGATCTTCCCGCCGGCGGGCGTGAAGTGCGGCGGGCGATCGGCCAGCTGGTCCGTGCGGAGGCGCACCTCTGGATCAGCGTCGGGCCATTCGGGCGCCTCGCGAATCGAGACATCGATTCGGCAGCAGCTGTACGGAGGCGCGGTGAGTTGGTTGTCGAGGCTGCCGATCTGTTCGCCGGCGGCCCAAACGGCGTAGACCATGCGATTCGGTGTGTAGACCGGATCGTCGCCACCGCCCTCGACGAAGTTCATCGTCAACTGCTTGCCCGGCGGAAGGTCCATGGCGAAGAACGCTTCCTGCGTTCGCGTATCCACGACCGAGATCGAGAGTGGTCGCATCGGCGTGGAGACATAGGTGAAGCCACGGCCCGTCGACGGCATGAGTCCGCCGTCGGGCGAATAGCAACCTGCGAGCAGCACCACAATCGATAGTCCCAAGGCAGCGCGAAGCACATTCATGGTTCCCATCCTATCGGCTCGCCGCCGCCCCGAGCGAGTGAACGAGTTCGGCAAAAAGTCGCCCTCGTTCTTCATAGTTCGCGAACTGGTCCCAGCTTGCACACCCCGGGGAGAGGATCACCACATCTCCCGGCCGGGCTCGCTCGGCGGCTCGCGCGACCGCCGTTTCGAGTGTTTCGCAGTACTCAGCGCGGGTCGTCGTCGACCCACCGGTCTCGGCTCCGCTTGGAGTGGCGACCAACTTCGCGCCCGTCGCTCCGATCGAGTAGAGGCCTGCGAGCCGCGCTGAAAGATCTCGAATCGGGGCGAGATCTGCGCCCTTGTCGTAGCCCCCGGCGATGAGATGGACCCGCGCGGGATCGGTGAAGGCCGAGATCGCGACCAGCGTCGCTTCCGGCGTCGTGCTCTTGCTGTCGTCGAACCAGCGCACGCCCTCGCGATCGCACACGAGCGCCAGACGGTGCGGAAGTCCCTTGAACGTGGCGAGCGTCTCCAGCAGGGGGTCCGCAGCGATCTCTGCGATCTCCGCGATTTCCTCATCGCTCATGCCCTCACAGGCGAGTGCCGCACCCAGCGCATCGAGCGCGAGCAGCGCGTTGCGCTGCGCGTGAGCGCCTGGCATCTCCAATCGCATTCGTGGTGCCAGTCGATCGCCAAGTCCCGAGACGAAGGGCGCGCTCCACCAAGCGCCGGCGGCGCTCTGCGCTGGCATCGCCGCCATCGCCGCATCGCTTGGTAGTTCGCGATCGAATCGAGTGACGAATCGACCACCCTCACACTGGTGACTCCGGATCGCGGCCTTCGCGCTGCTGTAATGGTCGAAGTTGCCGTGCCAATCGAGATGATTCGGCGCAAGATTCGTCAGCGCAGCGACACGCGGCGACCATGGTCGTCCACTCGCACCGCCAAGCCAATGCAGCATGAAACTTGAGAGCTCGAGCACCACCCAGTCGTCTGGACCGATGCGATCGAGTTGCGCGAGAAGTGAGCCGCCGATGTTGCCGCCGAGCCACGCGCGGCGACCGCTCGCGACGAGCAATCGGTGAATGAGTGTGGCAGTTGTCGACTTGCCTGCAGTGCCGGTGATGCCGATCGTGCGCTTCGTCGGCAGATGATCGATCAGCAGACCCACCTCGGTGGTGATGGGCACTCCATGTGCGATCGCCATCGACAGCAACTCGTTCTGCCATGGCTTGGGAACGGCAGGATTGACGACGATCAACTCGCTCTCGATGAAGTCGCGCGGATCATGCGCGCCGAGTCGCAGCTGCAATCGCTCACCAGCACCGAGCGCCGTCAACTCCGCAATCGGCGCCGCGAGCTGCTCGCGCGATTGGAGATCCGTCACCGTCACCTGCGCGCCTTGACCGAGCAGCCAGCGAGCTGCGCCGAGTCCGCCTCCGAATCGGCCGAGACCCATGATGGTCACGCGTTGAGGCATAGGAATTGTTCTGGATCTACTCATGATGGCGTCGTCAACTCGATTCGAGCGATCGAGCGCTGAGTCCTCATCGTCTCATCCAAGAGTCTCGCTCGCATAAGTCGATGGCATCCATGCACTTGCAGTGCCAATGACCGACGCTCGCGCCATGCAACAGGGTGCTGCGAAACATGCAGCATCTCTTGAGCGGTCGATGGCGGGCAGAATCCAGTGTTGCGCTGCGCGAAGCGAACCCAGGTTGCCGCTCTGCGCAGCCGATCGTAGACTGTGGACCCTTGAAGCCGTCGAAGCGGCCAAAGAGGTTTACGGCGTCGAACGACGCTCCGTGGGCCAGCCGTTGCGTTGAGCAAACACAGCCTGAAGAGGAGGCCCGACCGGGCTTCCGGGCCATGTACCTGTCGATTGAAGGAAAATGAACGTGAGCACTTTGAAGACCTGTCTGACACTCGCCTTGTCGAGTCTTGCGCTCGTCGCATGCTGCGCCGAGCCCGAGGCCGCACCTGCATCCACACCTGCACCGCCGCCACCAGCACCGAAGGCAACCGCCTGCAAGTGGCCGACCAAGGCGAGCGACGCCAACGCTGCCTGGACCAACATGGCCTATCCGACCGGCGATGCGCGCACCAGCGCCGTCGGCGTCGAGAAGGGCATGCCGCGCGAAGCTCGCGCGAACCAGTCGTTCGATTTCTGGATCGTCGTCACGAACATCACGGGCAACACGCTTGACAATGTGATGCTGACCGAAGAGTTCGGCGACAACTTCTCCTTCCAGTCGGCAAGTCCGGCCGGAATGGCCGCGGGCAAGAGCGTCCGCTGGGATTGCGGCACGCTTGCTCCGTGCGAGTCGAAGGTCATCACGATCAAGGCGCTCGCGACCAAGACCGGCACCGTCACGAGCTGCTCCTCGGTGAGCTACAGCTCGGCGCTGTGCATGGGTGTGCCGATCGTGCAGCCGTCGATCATCTTGACGCTCGATGGCCCGAAGGAGATCGGCGCTTGTGATGTGGCCGTCTACAACATCGAAGTCACGAACAACGGCAGCGGCGTTGCGAAGAACGTCAAGATCAAGCACCACCTGCCCGCGGGCATGAAGGCTGAGATCGCCGACTTCGTCGCAGGCGACCTGGCACCAGGACAGAAGAAGGCCTTCAAGGTCGTGGCCAACCCGGTGTCCACCGGTCAGCACATTCACAAGAGCTCGGCGTCGGGTGAGGGCAACCTTGCTCACGAGACGACCACGATCACCACGATCGTGAAGAAGCCGCTGCTCAAGATCACGCGTATCGCTCCCGAGCTGCGTTACCTCGGCCGAGACATCGAAGTCGACATCACCGTCGAGAACGCCGGCGACGGCGTTGCGAAGAACACCGTCATCGAGGATGTCATCGGGCCACACGGCCGATTCGCCTCGGCGTCGGATGGTGGCGTCAACACCGGCAATCGCGTGGTGTGGAATCTTGGTGATCTGAACCCAGGTGCGAAGAAGACCGTCAAGGTCACTTACTCCAGCACCTCGATGAACGATCACGACGGCACGACCAGCGTCGTCGCCGTCTGCGCCGATGCGGTCAAGAACCTCTCGAAGACCGTGGTGCAGGGCATCGCGGGCATGTTGCTCAACGGCAGCGACGACCCCGATCCGATCGAGGTCGGCAAGACGACCACCTACACGATGTTGGTCACGAACCAGGGCAGCGCGCCGCTCACCCAAGTCGAGTTCTGGTGCACGATGGACGCCGACGACAGCATGGAGCTCGTCTCTGCGTCCGGCACGACGCCAGCGGGCCCGATCGCGGGTCAGAAGGGTGCAGGCCGTCGCATCGACTTCCCGAAGGTTGCCGTCATCCCACCGGGCCAGACCGCCACATATGTGGTGGTGATCAAGGCCGTCAAGGTGGATCAGGCGCAGCTGCTCGCGGAGACGAAGTCTGCCGAGATCACGAAGGTGCTGCAGAAGCTCGAGACCACGAACTTCTATAAGTGATCATCTGATGCCTATCGACCGCCGGCCCGCAAGGGTCGACCGGTCACGAACGACAAGGGTCCCGGCTTCGCGGCCGGGGCCTTTTTTCTTTGCGCTGCTTGAGGGGCGTCACCGACTCGGCGTGATCGACGCGCCGATTTGCGGCGTGTGCGCCGTGCCGAGCAGATCGTCCTCGTAGTTCGTGGCGGCTCGCCGCTGCGTGATGGGGCCCTCGGCATCCCCACGCAGGAACTGTCTGATCAGCCGTTCGTTCTCGGTGAGCGACTTCGCCTCATCATCGGACAGCTTGCGGATTCGATCGAAGTCATCGCGCGCGCCGACCTTCAGCACGCGACCTTTGTCGAGCATGGCCATGCGGTCAGCGATGGTGAACGCGGAGTCCATCTCGTGCGTCACGACGACGCTCGTGACGCCCAGTTTCTTCGTCAGCCCGAGCATCAACTGATCGATCTCGGCGCTCGTCACCGGATCGAGTCCTGCGGAGGGTTCGTCGTAGAAGAGGATCCTCGGGTCCAGGGCAAGTGCGCGCGCGAGTCCCGCGCGCTTCTTCATGCCACCGGAGAGTTGCGACGGGAACTTGTTGCCATGCTCGCGCAGGCCCACGAGCTCGAGCTTGATCTTCGTCATGATCTCGATCGTCGCCACATCGAGATTCGTGTGTTCGCGCAGCGGCAGTGCCACATTCTCGAAAACGCTCATCGAGTTGAAGAGCGCACCTGACTGGAAAAGGATGCCGAACTTGAGTCGCAGCAGATCGAGCCCTTGCTCGTCCTGATCCTCGAGTCGCTCACCCAGCAGCGAGATCGAGCCGGAGGTTGGCTGGAGCGACCCGATCATGTGGCGCAGCAGCGTGCTCTTGCCGCATCCGGACCCACCCATGATGACCATCGTCTCGCCATGGTGGACATCGAGATTGATGCCGTCCAGCACCGTTTGCGTTCCGAAGCGCCGGACAAGGTCCTTGATCTGGATGGCCGGCGTTCCGTCGCTCACGGTTGGGTGAGCCTACGAGATCGAGGCGGGAGAAGCAGGTCGCCGCGGACGGCATCCTGGATCTGGATCACCGTGAGCATGAAGGTCGACTCACCGGTCGTTGGGGCGCCGAAGGTGATGCCGGCGATTGCCGGGACCGTCTCTCGCTCGAATCGCAGATCGAAGGGAAGCGTCCAGACTTCTCCGCGGCGAGGAGCGCCATCGGCGCGCCTGAGTTGCCCGTCGACCAGGGATCCGTATCGCGCGCTCAACTCCTGTGCGAAGACCGTCAGCTCTTCGTCGGTCAACGCACGCTCGTCGCCCGCGAGCATCGTGCGGAGAGTTGCGAGATCGCCTCGTTCGGCAGCGCGGATCGCCGCGATCGGTCCGCGTGTCGTGATCCACGCGAATCGCCACCAGGGTCCGATGCTGACTGCGGTCAGTCCGGTCCCGATGACGATCGCCGCGAGCGCCATCGCCGCACCGTTGAGATCGCGCCGGCGCCGAACGCGGACCAGCGCAATGATCCCCAGCACGGTTGCCGCCACTGTGAACGGCGGCAAGAAGCAGGGGATGTTCAGCCCAAGCGCCAGGATCGAGAGACGGCTCGTGCGCGGACGCACGATCGGCCCGGCTTGAAACGAAGGTTGATCATGCGGACCGAGAGAATCTTCTGGTTCAGGGGCGGGCATGGAGCGCCGTCGTCGGCGGCGTCGATCGTAGCGACTCGTCGCTGCGCTCCCCGACCGCCAGATCACCACGGGAGAGGTCGAGGATCTCCAATCCGCGCAGCGCCACCTCGGTCGGCGACGAGGGCAACACGCGGAATCGAACTGCGCAGAGGTGCTCGCCGGAACCGGTTCGGAGGGTCACGCCTGCGCTCATGTCGAGGTCGTCCTGGTCGCGGGTGACTCCCGTGATTGCAACGGTCGCCAGCCGGCCGTAGCGCTGCTCAAACTCCCGCGCGAACGCGTCCAGCTCAGCGGCCGTCGGATGTCCTGAAGAGTCGACGATGAAGACACGGCGGCGGTCCGCGCCGGTTGCCGGCGGATCAAGGGCAGCGACGATTGCCCGCTCGACGCCAGTGGCGACACTCTCGCCGGCCCAAGTCGAAAGCAGCCCGGTCACCTGACCGAAGATGATCAGCGTGATGCCGACTCCCAGCAGCAGTGCAAAAACCCAGCGTCCTCTCCGCCGCTGGGTCGCGGCGTGAGAGGACGCGTTTCGATCAGTTGGAGGTGCGGGTGCTGTCAGGGGCAGGGACCCCACGCACCAAGGACGATCGCAAGGTCGGCTCCATCGACTGTACCGCTGCCGTCGATGTCGGCCAGCGAACTGCTGGTTCCCCAGGCGCCGAGCACGACCGCGAGATCGGCACCATCGACAATGCCGTTGACGACGAGGTCGGCTGGGCACAGGCTCCCGAGCTCGACTCGGATGTTGTCGACATACCAGTCGTCCGTTCCGTCGTCACCGTCAGGGTAGAAGCGGATCCTGAATCCGTTGTGCTTGGCATTCGCGGGCAGTGCGACCTGCCAGAAGTCGTAGGTGTCCTGAGTCACGCCGTCCGAGGTGATCGTGTTCAGATTGATCCACTTGCCGGCGCTGTTGAAGTAGTCGACGAAGAACTTCTTGCCAGTCTCGACATTGCGCCGTTCCGTGTAGTAGGAGAATTTCACGGCGCCGAGGCCGCTGAGCAGCATCTTGTTGCTTCGGACTTCATCGTCCTGGTAGGCGTTCGAGCCGAGCGAGTCGAGGTTGAGGGAGTACGGAGCGCTTGGCTCGTTCACACCGAGGCTCGAGACGGAGCAGCCCTTGTTGTAGATCCAACGCGTCGAGCTGAGCGAGAGGCTCGAGAACTCGTCGATGAATGGCAGGCTGAGTGGCGCCGAGATCACAGGCTCGCATGAAACAGAGTTCTTGTAGGCCGTAATCTCGTTGATCGAGAGCGGATCGAGCTTCAAGTTGGCGCCCGAGACGCCGCCGCAGGCGCCGTTCGACGAGCACATGATGTGGCAGTTGGAATTCCCCTGCGAGTCGCAGTGGGTCGCATCCCAGTTGTGTCCCATCTCATGGCAGCTGAGGCTGGTGCGCAGATAGAGCGGTGTGTTCGAGAGGTACTTGCTTTCCACGATCCCGTAGGCCAGGCTGCCGTTGCTGCCGCAATTGCTGCCGCTCACATTGCAGAGCACACCCAACCAGGCGACGCCGATCGTGCCGCCGCTGTAACCGAAGCCGGAGAACATGTGCGCGAAGTCGCGCTGGATGGAACTCTCGGGGGCCGAATTCCAGGTGTTGCGAAACTCACAGAGTCGGTCGACGATCGCAGTCGCGCTGTACGGATCACTGCTTGAGGAGCGAATGACGATTGTCGAGATCTCGTATCCGATGTTGACATCGCGGTCGTAGATCGCGTCGACGTTGTTCATGACCAACTCGATGTCGTTGATCGTGTTCGTGACGCTGGCCCCGTTCTTCAGGAAGAACTCATAGTCGGTCTCGATCCCGATCTCCGCCCAGTTGGGGGTGTTGCCTGCAACACCGCCCTCCGCACCGAACACCGGGATCTTGGCGTCGATGGTGTCGGTGCCGCAGTAATGGTCCGTCGGGATGATGTCCTCGCCGGCGTAGATCGCATGACGCGTGTCACCGGGTATCGGTGTCGGCGAGAGGCGTGCGACCGGCTCGATCATCCATGTGGTATCCGAAGAGAGTCGGATCATCGCCGACAGTCCGTCCTCCAGGAGCGACGCGGCAACGACGGCGTCAGGATCACCGTCGACGACACCGCGGAAAGTCACCGCCGGCGAAGGATCGATCGCCGTGAGCACGCCAGTGCCATCGTCGACCAGGACTTCGAAGTTCCCCGATCGGATCGTGTGGCGATGGAAGTGGACTGTCGTCATTTCGCCTCCGAGATCCACAGTCAATGTGAAGGCCTCGGGAGGGGCCGCCGGCAGGTCAAGCGCAGCAAGCGTCCAATTACCGATCGCCTCCGGCAGCGATGGAACTGGAGGCGGGTCGGCAGCGGGGGACGCAAAGGCGAGCGTGACGAGCAGTGTCGGCGTGAGGTACATGCAGGGTTCCTTGGGGGGAAGGTCAGAGCGTCGGAGGAGGATCAGGCGGTCACGGTGCCCATGTCGAAGCACCGTGACCGCCGATCGCTCTCAATCAGAGGGACCAGTTGCCGAGCACGATCGCAATGTCGGCGCCATCGGTGTTGTTGTCGCCGGTGAGATCGCCACCGGGCGTGCCCCAGGCACCGAGCACGATCGCAAGATCGGCACCGTTGACGAGGCAATCTCCGTTGAGATCACCCATCGGGCAAGGCTGCGGGGATGGTTGCTTCACGACAACTGCCATCGAGCTGGGAGTACCTGGCTTGAAGAGGCCGAGCGATCCAGTGCCGTCCTCAGGCGCGGTGTCTGCATCGAACCAGAAGTTGTAGAGCGTGGCCCAGCGCAGTGCGTTCGCGTTCGAGTTCTGCGCGAAGGTCTGCGTGCAGGTCCAGCTCACCGCGCCCGCTCCCGCGCTGATGCCGATGGCCCAATCCGTGGTGGAGTAGGGCTCGTTCGAGTGGTAGCTGATGTCCTTGAAACCAGCGTTCGTGATGTTCACGCCGTCGTAGACCGGCACGCTGAAGCTGGCACCGCTGCGATCGGAGTTCAGGTTCTGGATCGCGTACTCATAGCGCCACGTCCCATTGCCATTGTCGGTCACGCGATAGCCGAGATAGAAGACGCCGTCGCTTGGCACGGTGATCTTCTGCAGGCCGACGTCAGCATGAACGCCCTGCCATGCGAAGATCGCGGGCTTCTGCTGAATGGTCGCGCCGGTCAGTGACAAGGTGTACGCGCCCGAGGAGAAGCTACCGACGGTGAACTTGCGGTAGCTGGCGTTGTTCTCGCCGTTGCCTGAGGAGGCATCCTGCGGATGGACATACTGGCCTTCGGCGAAGAACTGAGCGCCGGTGTTCAGCGCCGGGTCCATGTCATCCCGGTCGACCTGAATTCGACGGCCAATGGTCGCCGGGATCGCGGGGCTCCAGAATGGGATCGGAAAGACGCCGGTGGCGGCATTCACCTGCGAGCGCGGCCCAAGGCCCGACTGGCTGCCGTTGAGAGAGGCGGAGTATGGATCCGAGCAGCCGATGCCGAGCACCTGCGGGCAGCCGGCGCCAGCAGGGATGCAAGCACCGCAGAGGTTCTGCTGCAGAGCGCAGAAGCCGTGCTTGATCCAACTCATGCCGATCTGGTCGATGCGCCCGTTCTTCACCCGGTACATGTTCTGCGGGATCACCGGGTGATTTGGCGTGTTTGGATTCCAGAGCAACTGCTGATTGCCGATGTTGCAACTTGTCGTGCCGATGGAGTACGCCATGATCGTCTTCCCGTCGACCAGCACCGAGCTGAACTTGCCGATCTCCGGCAAGGCACCAACGATGACGTCAGGTCCCGCTGCGACGCCACCCTCATCTGGCTTGGGCTTCGCGCTTGCTTCCATGTGGCCGATAGCAGCCGCTACGCCCGCAAAGGCGGCGCCGATAAGAACGATCCTGGTTTTCAACTGGGTCTCCTTGACTTAGAACACCGTTCAAAATGAAGAGGCCCCGACCAATGGCCGTCGGGGCGAGTTCGTCAAAGGTAACCCGGTTCGAGCCGGATGTGAACCGAAAAGAGGGGTCAATCGACCAAGAAACGGCCCGCAGGCGGATTCTTCGCACTTCCTGAGTGATTTCGATGAGCGTCACGAGATACCGGGCCTGAGCGCAGCGAGCCGCGATCGAAGTGGGATCACGCGAGTGAACAGAGCGTCGCGGCGATGCGCGCTGCAGCGTCGTCCACTCGCATGGCGTTCGCATTCGCAGCGAGTCGCGCGAGTTGCTCGGGCTGACGCACGAGTGAGAGCAGCGCGTCTTCGAGTGATGGATCGCCGGTGTTCGGCCTGAGTGGATCGTGTGCGACGAGCGCGGAACCCGCGCGAGTGAGCGGCTCCGAGTTTCGTCGCTGGTGTTGATCACGGTGATGTGGGAACGGCACGAAGATCGCCGGCACTCGATTGAGCGCGACTTCAGCAACGCTACTGGCGCCAGCTCGCGAGACAGCGAGCGAAGCCGCACCCCAGGCCAGGCCGATTTCGTGAAGGAAGGGCCGCACCACCGCCCGAACACCGGCTGATTCGTAGCGTTTTCGCAGCGATTCGACGCGCTCTTCCTCGGCCGCACCGCAGAGGTGCAGCACCTGCCACATGGCAAAGAGGGCGGCATGCTCGGCGACGATGGCGGGCAGCGCTTCGTTGAGCGAGGTCGAGCCTTGCGAAGCGCCCGTGATCACGAGAGTCTGACGCGCGGGCTCGAGACCAAGGCGCTCACGGCATTCGCTCACTGGCGCGGGTGCCCGCGCGGCCCGACGCACGGGCACGCTCACGAGTTCGCGAGCGCGATTCGGCAGGCCGTCGCCTGGAGGCGCGGAGAAGATCGTGGTGGCCCATCGCGCGACGAGACGGTTCGCTCGACCAGCGACGGCGTCGAGGTTGAGCAGCGCCAGTGGCACGCCACAGGCGCGAGCGGCGCGGGCAACGGGCACGGAGACGAAGCCTCCCAGCGCGAGTACGGCGCACGCGTTCGTGCGCTCAAGCAGGTCGCGGCTGCGACGCGTGGCACGCGGAAGCGCGCGGAGCACTCGCAGCAGCGCCATCGGCCGAAGACTGAAGGGCGCGGCTGGAATCGGTTCGAAGCGCACGCCGGCACCGGTGAGCATTTCTCGATCGATGGCGCGTTCGGAGCAGATGAAGAGAGACTCGATCGTCGGATCGATGTCGCGCACTGCCTCGGCGACCGCAAGTCCGGGTGAGAGATGTCCGCCGGAGCCGCCGCCGGCGAAGACGATCGTGCGTGGTGACGCACGAGCATGCGAGCGTTGACTCGTCCCCGTGTCGATCTCCGTGGTGCCCATGACTCAGCTCGGTGCGAGCAAGGTCGAGGGGGGCACCGGTTCGCGCGGTTGTTCGTCGTCGAATAGCGAATGCTGCTGGGCCGCCGTGCGATCGATCGACGCAAGCATGCCGAGGGCAAGTGCAGTCAACAGCCAACCCGTGCCACCATGCGAAACGAGCGGCAGCGCGATGCCCTTCGTCGGCGCCAGTCCCGTCACGACCGAGAGGTTGATTGCGGCCTGCACCGCAACCGTCATGAGCACGCCGAAGCCGAAGAGCCGCGAGAAGTCGCCCGGTCCGTTGTCGGCCCCTGTTCGAAGCGAGAGGGCGGTCAGGTGTTCATTGCTCCCGGGAACGGTCGTGCTTTCGCGCGAACGAAGCGAGCCTCGAAGACACGCGACGCCAGCAATGATCAATCCGACATAGAGCAGCACCACGATCGCGGCACCGACGACGCCGAGTTCCTCGCAGATGATCGCGAAGATGAAGTCCGTCGTCGATTCCGGCAGGTAGCCGAACTTCTGCACGCTGTTGCCAAGTCCGCGCCCACTCAGTTGACCGCCGTTGATGGCCGCCATCGACTGGATGATGTGGTAGCCGATGCCTTCGCGATCGTGGAATGGATCCAGGTACGCGACGATTCGATTCCAGCGATACGGGCTGACGACGACGAGCGCCGCAGCGGCGGCCGCGAGTACCGGCGCCGCAAGCAGTGGATAGATGACCCGCGCGCCGGCGACGACGAGCATGGACACCGCGACGACCATGATGAGGATCGCGGTGCCGAGATCGCTTCCGGCGATCAGCGCGCAGAACCCTGCGACCAGGAGAAGCGGCAGCGCGAAGCCACGCACGAATGTGTTCATGCGCGGGCCGACTCGGATCGCGTAGGCGGCCAGCGCGAACGGCATGGCCCACTTCACGATCTCACTCGGCTGGAATCCGATGGGGCCGAACTGCACCCAGCGTCGAGCGCCATTCACCTCGCGTCCGATGCCCGGAACATGCACCGCCACGAGCAGGATCGCCGCTGCGATGAGAATCCATGGCGCGGGGTTGAACACTCCGCGTGCAGTGCCAGCTCGTTCAACGGGAATGCGCGTGCCGATCATGAGGCAGACGAACGCTGCGACGGCGAGTGCAGTCGGCCGACCGAGAAGCAGTTCGGTGAGCGTCGTGTCACCGCCCAGCGTCATCGACGCCGAATGGACCATGACGACGCCGAGCGCGAGCAGGCACGCGGACACGAGAATGACGAGATGACCGGGGCGAAGCACCGGTGGTTCATCGGCCGGGGTCAACTCAGCGGCGCAGATTTGCCTTCGCGTTCGCCCCCTACACTCTGCGTCCCGACCGCGACGCTGGTCGCGGGCGAACACTCATGGCAACTGTCTTCCTCGAGACCTTCGGCTGTCAGATGAACGAACTGGACAGCGAACTCGTGCGCTCGCAGTTGCGGGCGCTCGGGCATTCGTTCGTCGAGGATTGGCAAACGGCCGAAGTGGTGCTCTTCAACACCTGTTCCGTGCGCGAACACGCGGAGCACAAGGCCTACAGCCGCCTCGGCGTGATCGGTCAGCGCAAGAAGCGCGGCGAACAGGTCATTCTGGGCGTGCTCGGCTGCATGGCGGAGCGCGATGGACCGGACATGCTTCGTCGCTATCCGCAGGTGGATCTGCTCTGTGGGCCGGGCGAACTCGATCGATTGCCACTGTTGATCGACAACGCATTTCGGTCGGAGCGGGCGCCTTCCGCCGAGCGCATCGCACTCGCGGGCAATCGAAATCGTCGCACGGCGGCGCTCAGTGCGGTGGAGGACAACCTGGAGCTGCTCGACCTCTCCAGGGCGTTCGACCCCGACGCACGGGAGGGTCGTGCGTGGTCGGCCTATGTGCGCATCACGCGCGGCTGCAACAAGTTCTGTACCTATTGCGTGGTTCCGCGCACGCGCGGGGCCGAGGTGCACCGGCCACCGGGTCACATCGTGGAGGAGTGTCGCAAGCTCGTCGAGGCGGGCGTCACCGAGATCACGCTGCTCGGGCAGACGGTCAACCACTATCGGTTCACGCACGGGACTTCGCTCGATGCGGCGGGGCGCGAGGCGCCGCAGATCGGCCCGGGACTCTCTGCGTTCCGCGCGTCGACTCCAGTTGACGGCGGTGCCACCGTCACGACCTTTGCGAAGCTGCTCGCGCGCATCCACGACGAGGTGCCGGGTGTGCGACGACTTCGCTTCGTGACGAGCTATCCGCGCGACTTCGGCGATGACGTGCTCGATGTGCTCGCCTCATGCCCGAGGATCGCTCCCTACATCCACGCGCCGGCGCAGTCGGGGTCGGATCGCATTCTCAAGCTGATGAATCGCGGCTACGAGGTCGCGGAGTATCGCGCGTTCGTCGATCGCATCTTCGAGCGCGTGCCGAACGCGACGCTGGCGGGCGACTTCATCGTCGGCTTCCCGACGGAGACGGACGAAGACTTCGAAGCGTCGCTCGATCTCATCCGTGCGCTGCCATTCAAGAACAACTACATCTTCAAGTATTCGCCGCGACCCGGGACGGTGGCGATCGAGCGGTTCGATGACGATGTGCCCGTCGAAGTGAAGAAACTGCGGAACAACCGCATGCTGGCGGTGCAGGGTGAGACGAGTCGCCGCGTGCACCACTCCTGGGTTGGGCGCGAAGTCGAGATCCTGATCGAACGCGTGGGTGACGACGCGGCAAGCGATGCAGCGCCCGCGATGGCGCGCGGGCCGGGCCTGGCGCTGGCGGTGATCGGAGCAGGCGGCACGAACGGTCATCGAGCGACGCAAGATCGGGGTGCTGCGACGGCGGTCGACGCTGGCCGATCAGATCCTGTCGGTCGGGAGCGCCGGCGCGCCGCCGTCGGCGAGATCGAAATCGTCGGTCGCACGAGCGGCGATCTCATCGTCTCGGCGCGCGTCGACGCGTCGGCTGCAGCGAGGATCCGCGCGGGCATGTTCCTTCGCGTTCATCTCGCGTCGGCGGAGTCGCTGCTGCTGCGCGGCACGGTGATCGATGGCGCGTGAAGCGCTCGTCATTCGCATTGATCCAGCGGCGCGCTCCGTCGAACGCCGCGACTCCGTGTGGAGCGTCGCCGACCCACGCCTCGCGTTCACGATGTTGCTTGAGCTCGAGACGAGGCGCCGAGCCGGCGAGAGCACGCCACGCGCGTGCGTCGAGCTTCCAGGCGGGGACTACGGTCCGCTGCGCGCCGCGCTCGCGAAGCATCTTCCATGGGTCGAAGTGATCACGCGCAGTGATGATTCGGCGGGGAACGAGCGAGCACCAGGACCACTGGTTACACCTGAGGAATTGGCGATGCTTTTCGAGTTGCACGCCACCGAGCGCCACACCAATCCCGACGAGACCGACCGGAGCGCACGCGCATGAGCGACGAACGACCGACGCTCATCCTCTCTGACCTGCACTTGGGCAAGGGGCCGTGCACGGCGCGGGCCTTCGAAGCGCTCATCGCGGGAGCGAGCGAGCTCATCGTCAACGGCGATGTCGCAGAACTGCATCTTCCCGGGGCAACGAGCGCCGCTCGCGCCGAGCTCGATTCCTTGCGCGAGACCTGCGCACGGCTCGGCACGAGGTTGCGCTGCATCGAGGGCAATCACGATCTCGGCGTCTCCAAGGAGCGGCAGGCACTGCTGTCGAATGGCCGCGTGCTGGTGACGCATGGCGATGCATTCGATCCGTGCGTGGCGCCGTGGTCGCCGTGGGCGGCGGATGCGCGAGCCGCCGTCGTGCGCACGCTCGCGTCGTACGCGCCGGAGCTGCGCGGTTCGGCCGAGGCGACATTTGCCGCAGCGCGTGCGGCCGCCGAGTGCGAGTGGTCGGATCCGATTCGTGCGCGCAAGCACGCCGGTGCGTGGGGACTGCTCTGGCGACCGCATGCGGTGTTGCTGATCCTGCGCTACTGGCAGCGATATCCGCATCTGGCTGCGGCCTTCGCGGCGCGCTGCTCGCCCACGGCGCAGGTCGTCGTCTGCGGACACTCCCATCACCCGGGCATGTGGCGCATCGGCCAGCGCGTGATCCTGAACACCGGGCATTTCGAGTTTCCCGGTCGGCCGTACGCGGTGCGACTGCGCGGCGATGAGATCGAGCTGGTTCGGATTGCGCGAGGCCGCGCGGGCTTTCAGCTCGTCGCGGCACCGAGAGCGCGCTTGACGCTGAGGGCGGCCGATCCGACAGCGTCCGCATCGACACCTGTCGCGATGCCGCAGCCGGCGACGAGCGCGCACAGTAGTTCGGTCGCCAAGTTGCCGAGAGCGCCAGGCGCGTAGGGGCAGCCGCCGAGTCCTCCGGCGCTCGAATCGAATCGCACGACGCCGAGCTGGAGCGCGCGGTACGCGCATGCGAGCGCCATCCTTCGCGTGTCGTGCAGGTGGAGCACCACTTGCGCTGGTGCGATCAATCCATCGAGCGCCTCGAAGAGTCGATCGATGTCGTCGGGCGCCGCCGCTCCGATCGTGTCACCGAGATCGACTTCGTCGACACCGAGCGCGAGCATTCGTTCGCAGACTCGGCGCACCGAGGCACCAGCGATCGGTCCTTCATACGGGCAGCGCACCACGCAGCTCATGTAGCCGCGCACGGGCAGTCGCGACGCGCGCGCCTGCTCGATGACCGGCTTCACGCGCTCGAGCGATTCGTCGATCGACGCGTTGATGTTTTTCTTCGAGAAGGTCTCGCTGGCGGAGAGAAAGACGGCGATCTTGTCGGCGCGCGCGTTGATCGCGCGTTCGAGTCCCGCCTGGTTCGGCACGAGCGCGGAGTAGACGCAGCCGGGTCGGCGCGTGATTCGCGCGAAGACCTGCTCTGCATCCGCGAGTTGCGGTACCCACTTGGGACTCACGAAGCTCGACACTTCGATCTCCGCGAAGCCAGCGGCGGAGAGCGCGTCGACGAAGCGGACCTTGTCGTCGAGAGGGATCGGCGCCTTTTCGTTCTGCAGCCCGTCGCGCGGACCGACCTCGGTGAGGCGAACCGAGGTCGGCCGATGCCAATGCACCGGCGCACACTTCGTTGCCGTCGTGGTCGCGGCGTTCATGCGTGGCAGGTGGTTGCGGCGTTCATGGCGCGGTGCCGTCGGTGGGCGGATCGGGCTGCGTGGACTCGTGCGATTTCTCCTGCGGATACTCGCGATCGTGCTCGCGGTGCGCCCTCACCAACAACACAATGAGGAAAACCGCCACGCCGAGCGTGATGACGCCGCCGCCGATGAAGAGCACCAGCTCGGGAGCCACTCCGTTCATGGATCGATCTCGCTGTTCTTCGCTGAGCGCGGCTCCGTCGCCGTCGCCGCGCTGCTCGTGGGGAGCACGATGCTCGCATCGAGGAACGACGTCGGTCGTCCGAGCACTTCGAGTTCGATCGCCTCGCCGTCGGCATGCGCCGCGACCTTCGTGCCCGGGGCCGCGAGTGCGCTTCGCACCGTCGCGAATCCGATGGCAGCGCGCGCGAGCGGGGAGACCGTGCTGCTCGTGACGGTGCCGATCGGCGTGCCCATCGGCTCACTCGGTCGGCGAAGCTGTGCGCCCGAAACGGGCGCGGCGTCGCCAAGGGCGCGGAAGCCGACGACCTGTTGCTTGGGCGCACCGAGTGATTCCATGCGCGCCACGATCTCCTGACCCAGATAGCAGCCCTTGCGGAAACTGACGCGCGACGCGGTGACGCTCGTTTCGTGCGGCAGACTCTCGGCACCGAAGTCGACTCGGAAGAGCGGCGTGCCGCCTTCGATGCGCGCCACATTGAACGCTTCCCAGCCGATGGGTCGGCTCGATGCGGCGAGCACATCCCAGACTTCCCGCGCGAGTGCTGCGATCGCTTCGGGTGCCGCCGGCGCCGATGTGGGCGTTGTCACCGCAGTCACCGCACTCGGTGCAGTCGCCGTCGTCGCAGCACTCGGTGCGTCGATAAAGAGCTCGAAGCCGGGCACGCCGCACTGATCGCGCCGCGCCACGACCATGCGGATCAGGCGCGCGGCGCCGATCGTCCCGACCGCCGCCGTTCCGTTCGCCATCGCGCCCGCTCCGCGCACGCCCGCAGCTTCGATCACGCTCGCAGCGCGCGGCCCGTGCATCGAGAGGCGCACACAGGACGACGACCGATCTTCGATCACTGCGTCCTCGCTGATGAGGAATCGATCGAGCGATTCGCGCGTCGGCGCCGCGGCGAAACAGTCGAGATCGATCAGCACCTCGTCACCCGTTTCCACGAGCAGCATGTCCGCGTCGATCCTGCCCTTGCGATTGAGCCAGAAGCTCTCGCGACAGTGGCCGGCACCGAGCGTGCCGATCTCCTGCGTCAGCATGCGATTGAGGAAGTCGCGCCGAGCGCTGCCCGAGACGCGCAAGGTGCCGCGATGGAATGCGTCGACGAGCGCACTGCCGCGACGAATGGCCGCGTACTCGGGTTCGAACGGTCCGAACGCACCCACGAGAAGGCGCACGCTCTCGGCATCGGCCTCGTCGGGCCCGTACGGAATCCACTCAAGTTCGGCGCGCTGCGAGACCATCGCGATCGCCGCCGCATCGCCGCGTCCGGCGTCGGCCACCAAGCGCGAACGGCGTTCATTCTCCGAGTGAACGAACGCCTCATGGGCGGCAGCAAGCGGCGAGAGGCGAGGCATCGACGCATCGTAGACGCAGCCGCGGGTACGATCGGTCCAATGCGCTACGACCTGCTTCGAACGCTCTGCGAAACACCCGGCATCGCCGGACGCGAGGAACGAATTCGCGAGATCATTCGCGGTGAGATCAAGGGTCTCTTTGATGAGGTCGAAGAGGATCGACTCGGCTCGCTCATCTGCACGCGCCATGCAACGGCGCGCGCCAAGCCTGCTCGAGGCAAGAAGAAGAAGGCAAAATCCGCGAGCAAGGCTGGCACCGCCACGCGCGTGCTGCTCGCGGCGCACATGGACGAAATCGGCTTCTATGTCCGCCATATCGACGAGCAGGGCATGATCTGGTTGAACCCAGCCGGTGGATTCGACCCGCGCAACCTCTTCAGTCGGCGCGTTACCGTCGTGACCGCGCATGGTGATCTGCAGGGCGTGCTCAATCCGGGCGGCAAACCCATTCACATCTCCACCGAAGCGGAGCGATCGAAGATCCCCGGAATCGAAGAGTTCTTCGTCGATCTCGGGCGCGATGCAGGAGTGGCGCGGAAGAGCGTGACGATCGGTGACTTCGTCGTGCCACACGAACCGTGCTTCGAAACTGACCGCAAGTTCATCTCGAAGGCGATCGACAATCGCGTGGCATGCTTCATTGCGATCGAGACGATGCGCGCGCTCAAGAAGCGCGGCACACGGCACGCCGCCGATCTCGTGGTTGCATTCACGACGCAGGAGGAAGTCGGTCTCCGCGGCGCGAGCGTGGCGGCGAACACGGTCGGCGCCGACATCGGCGTCGGAATCGACGTGAATCTCGCATGCGATACACCCGGCGTGCCTGAGAACCAGCGCGTGACGCAGCAGGGGCAGGGTGCCGCGATCATGATCCAGGACTCGTCGATGATCGCGGATCATCGGCTGGTCGAGGAAGTCTGCGCCGTGGCGCGACGACATCGCATTGCGCATCAGCGTGCAGTGCTGCCGCGCGGTGGGCAGGATGCCGGCGCCATTCAGCGCGCGGGGCGCGGCGCGCGGTGCATCGCGCTCGGCCCGGGCACGCGCTACATCCATACGGTCACCGAGATGGTCGACAAGCGCGACACAGAAGCATGCATCGATCTGCTCGCGGCATGGCTGCCGACCATCGAGTGAGCCACTTTCGATCCACGGCCGTCTTTGGTACCTTTCGCGGTCCGTCGCTCCCGAATCGGTCGGGAGCCTTCGACGCGATCGGCCGCTCGCCGACGCGACCGGAGCCCAAGACGGCGCGCCGCACTCCAGCAGGGCGCGTTCGCATGACGAGCCGGTGATTCCCCATGAGCCAGTTTCAATCTCCCCCTCCGAAGCTCGACTCGAAGATCGGTGCCGATGGTCGCCTCTGGGTCGACTTCAAGTCGGTCGACGAGCTGCGCCGCATGATGACCCCGAACGGGAAGATCTACTCGCGCAAGCGCTTGGCGCTGACTGCGCGTGAGCAGAAGGCCGTGGCCGTCGCCATCAAGCGCGCTCGATTCATGGCGCTGCTGCCCTACACCAACGCTTCGATCTGATCGGGTCCGCGTCAGCGGAGCAGACGCGCGATCGAGATTCGCACGCGCCGCACCAGTCGACGACATGAGTCGACGCCGCGCATGGCGAGCGCTGCCACCTGCGACAGCATCAAGCGTGTGCGCAGGTGACGAAAGCCTGGATCGTGCGGCCAGCGCGACGCGCCGGTACGGATCCAGCGCCGAGCCTCGGCATGATCGCCGGCTTCGAGCGCCGCCAATGCCAGGTTGTGCACCGCTTCGGAGCGATCGGGCTCCAACTCGAGCAACCGGCGCGATGCCTCGATGCCGCCCGCACGCTCGCCGATGCGGAATCGCGCGAACGCAATTTGCCGCCAGAGTGATGCCGCCTGAGCGTGCCGCTCAACCGCCTTCTTGAGGATCACCGCCGCTTCGGCGAAGAGTCCCGCATCGAGCAGAAGCGTTCCGAGGCGCTCGGCAGCGTTCGATGTCTCGACCGGCTCATCCTCGACCGCGAGATGCGCTCGCAGGCGACTCCGCGCCGCGTTGAGATCACCGAGGCGCAGGTTCGCCTCCGCGAGTTCCATGTTGATCGACGGGAAGTCCGGGTCGAGCCGCTGCACGAGTTCGAACTCGACGACGGCCTGGTCGGGCCGACCGGTGTGCAGCGCCAGATCACCGAGCGACCAATGAGCCAGTGCGTTGGCCGGTTCAAGTTCGACCGCGCGCGAGAATTTCTCTGCGGCTTCGGGAAGTCTGTTGAGCTCCACAAGCAGCGTGCCGAACTCGAGAATCGTCTCGACGCTGCCCGGATCTTCGCGGAGCTCCTGCAGCAGGAGTTGCAGCGCCTTCTGCGGCTGACCGCCCGCGGCCACGACGGCGGCGAGCCGTGCGCGCACGCGCGGCAGCGACGGCTCCTGGCGGATCGCTTCGCGGAAGCACCACGCGGCGCGATCGTGCAGCCCGCGCGTGAAGAGCGACTCGCCCATCGCCGCCAGACAGCGCGGCATCTCGTCAAGGCGATCCTGCGCGAGGAAGTAGACGGTCTCCGCGTCCTCGTGACGCCCCAGCTCGGCGAGCGCCTCGATGCGATGGGAGTACGCGGCCTCGTTCGTCGGATCGATGCGAGCGGCTGTCTCGAGGAATGTCAGCGCCTCCTCGTGACGAGATTGACGATTGGCGCAACCGCCCGCTGCGAGGTAAGGCTCGATCGCGCCGGGTTCCAACTCGATGGCGCGACGAAAACACTCGATCGCTTCGTTGTCGCGTCCGGCAGCTTCGAGCGTCAGCCCGAGATTGAACTGCCACTCCCCGCGCTCCGGATCGACGGAGAGCGCCTTGCGAAGCTCCGCCTCCGCCTCCGGATAGCGCCCGCGTTCAAAGAACTCGTGCGCACGATCGGCGTGCTCCTCCGCGTCCTGCCACTCGCCATTCCACTCATTGCTGGGCATCCCAATCGGGATGCTAGCCGCTACGATCGCACTGCCGCATGAATGAGATCCGGATTCAACCACGAGGTTGGCGCTTCGTCGAAGCAGCGCTGACGGTGCTTCTTGCATTTTCGCCCGCTGCATGGGCTCATCCGCAGCAGGGCGGCGATCTCTCGGCACCGGCTGATTCGACGAGCGAGGCACAAGCGGCAGGTACCGGAGCGCCCGATGACGGGAGCGATGATGCGCCCGAAGCAATGGGTCCCGCGCGTCCGGGTGCCGAAGTCGATCCTGACCTTCAGTTCCTGCGCAACATTCTGCAGAATTCGGTCAATCCGCCCGACGTGCGCAAGGGCGCGGCGGAGCGCATCGTGGCGCGCGGCAGCACCGATGCACGGCGCATCATCGACGAGGCGCTGCGCTCCGGAGATCCAGGTCAGATCGACGCCGTCGTGACGGCCATCGATGACGAGAGTCGGCGCGCTGGGGCGTTGCTCGACGCGCTCATGGCGGCGCTCGCGACATCACCGCAGCAGCTCCACCCGAAGATCACGCGACTGCTCTCGCGCGAAGGCGATGCGGCGGTGGAGCGCGTCACTGCCGTCGGGCTCGATGCTGCTCGGCCGGTGCCGGAGCGACTTGGCGCCATCTTCGCAATGGGGCAGCTTCGTGGACGCGATCAGGCGGCCGATCTCATGACCTTGCTCGAAGAGAGCCGTCGAGAGTCTGCCGAAGTGGTGACGGAGGCGTGCGAGTCGCTTGAGCGCGCCACGGGACAGCGACTCGGCGCAAACGCGGATGCGTGGCGTCAATGGTGGGCGGCTCGACGCACGACGCCTTCGATGGAATTCGTCGTTGCTTCGCTCAAGGAACAGATCGCGCAGATGCAGACCCAGTTGGATCTCGAATCAGAGCGCAGCCGCAAAATGGTGGCGCGACTGCGGCAGGCGAACCTCGATCTGGTGCTCTCGCTTCCGGTGGCGGAGCGCGCGGACCGCATCAGCGCGTTCTTCGACGATGAGCTCTCCGAAGTGCGGCTCATGGGCCTTGGCCAAGTCGAGCGCATGCTGCGCAACGGCGAGCGGCCGCCGGACGCGCTGATTGGCCGCGTCTTCGAACGACTCACCGACCGCGTGCCTTCGATCAGAACTCGCTCGATGCGTCTGCTCGACGATCTGGCGGCGCCGAAACTTTCCGATCGCGTGGCGGAGATCCTGCCTGCCGAGAGCGATGTCGCGACGGCGGAGGCGATGCTCCGGTTGCTTGCCAGTCGTCCCTCTGCGGTGGGCTACGGAGCGGCCGCAGCGCGACTGCGCGAGCCCGCGCTGGCGGAAGCTGCGGCGCTTGCCGTCAATCGAATCTCCGATGCAGGGTTTGCTCCGTCAGGGTGGGAGTCCGATGTCGTCGAGCCGGCGCGCCGAGCACTGGCACAGAAGCCGACGCCGGAAGTGCTCCGGTTGCTCGGGACCGCGGGGAACGACGCTGATCGCGATGCCGTCGCCCTCTACCTCGCCGACGAAGATCCGGCCCTTCGACTCGGTGCCGCGGAAGGTCTGCGCCGCGCGGGCCGTCGGCGTGCACTTGTCGAGCGTGCGGTGGCGGATCCGATCATCTACCCGGTGGCAATGGCGTCGATCGCCGATCAGCCGGCGACTCCGTTGGTCGTGACGGCGCTCGTGGAGTTGCCGCCAGGTTCGGAAAACGCGGAAGCATGGAATCGATCGATGAGCCGCGTGCTAGCGGGCTTGGCGCCGAAGGAAGTGCTCGCGGCGGATGCGACGCTGGCGCAGCTTGCGTTCGTTGCGCCGAAGACGCGCGTGGATGCGTTGTCCGCCGCACTTGCGGCGCCACCGAACGGCAGCGACCCGTCGATGCGCATCGAGCTGCTCGTGCGGCTCGCCGATCTGCATCTGGCGAACGGCGACACGCGGAACGTGCTGCGACTTCTCACCGATGAGCCTCACCGCGATTCGGTCGAGGTCCGTTCGCGACTCTTCCGAGCGGCGGTGCTCGAAGGCGGCTACGAGCTTGCGGTGCAGCTCGAGCCTGCGGCGGAGACATGGCTCGTGCTGCTCGAGGCGCTTTCGCAGAATTCGCCTGGACCGGCGCGCATGCTGGCGGATGAGATCAACCAACGCTTCGGGCGATCGATGTCAGAGGCGGAGCGCAGCCGACTCGCTTCGCTGGTGCGCTCTCTGCCGAAGACCGGCGAGGGTTGATCGTCAGACGATCGTTGGATGATCGCGGACTGAGCATGGGTTGATCGATCGTCGGGCTCGCGTGGGCGCAATCGAAGTGTCCCAGCCGCTACGCTGTTCGCCCCCATGACGCGCAGCAAGAACCCCGTGCAGACGCTTGCGATGAAACCACCCAAGAGTCCAGCAACGACGCCGCCAACTCCGAGCGCGAAACCGAACGCGAAGTCGATCGCGAAGCAAAGCGCGAAGCTGACGCGTGTCGAGCGCGACTCGATGGGGGAGATGCCCGTTGCCGCCGACGCGCTCTTCGGCGCCACCACACAGCGCGCCGTGCTCAACTTCCCGGTCTCGGGCCGGCCCGTGCCGCTGCAGCTGATCGAGGCGTACCTGCTGCTCAAGAAGTGCTGCGCCGAAGTGAATCGTGAGCTCGGCGTGCTCGACGCCGCAAAGTCTCGCGCCATCGTCGGTGCATGCGATGAGCTGCTCGCGCCGTTCACGGCGCGCGACGCCGTCGGCATGGCCGAGGTGATGCGACACTTCCCGATCGATGTCTTCCAGACCGGCTCCGGCACCTCGACCAACATGAACGTGAACGAGGTCGTCGCGAATGTCGCGTCGCGTCGCGCCGGCAAGGCGATCGGTTCGCGCAACCCGGTGCATCCAAATGACGATGTGAACGCGAGCCAGAGTTCGAACGACACGTTCCCGACCGCCACGCAGGTTGCGGGCGCGGCCATGATCGAGACGCGGCTTGTGCCTGCGCTCGAGCGATTGGCGACGGCGCTCGAGAAGAAGGCGAAGGCGTGGGACCGCATCGTGAAGGTCGGGCGCACGCACTTGATGGACGCGACGCCGATCCGCATGGGCCAGGTCTTCTCCGGTTTCGCCGCCGCCGCACGAGAGAGTGTGCGTCGTGCACGCAGCGCCACGACGGCGCTGGCGGAGAATCTGCCGATCGGCGGAACGGCCGTGGGCACGGGCATCAACGCCCATCCGAAATTCGGCTCACTCGTGGCCAAGCGGCTCTCGACCGCGCTGCGCGTGCCCTTCAAGGAGGCGAAGAATCACTTCGAAGCGCAGTCGACGCGCGACTGCGTCGTCGAGGCGAGCGGTGCGCTGCGCACGATCGGCGTGAGCCTCTCGAAGATCGCCAACGACATTCGGCTCATGGGCTCCGGTCCGCGCTGCGGACTCGGCGAACTGACGCTGCCCGCCACGCAGCCGGGCAGCTCGATCATGCCGGGCAAGGTGAACCCCGTCATCTGCGAGAGCGTGATCATGGTCTCGGCGCAGGTCATCGGCAACGACACCGCCATCTCGATCGGCGGACTCGGCGGCGTCGGCAGTCTGCTCGAGCTCAATGTCGCCATGCCGATGATCGCGGACAACCTGACGGAGAGCATTTCGCTGCTCGCGAGCGCCTGCGTCATGTTCGTCGACAAGTGCATCGACGGACTCGAAGTCAACGAGAAGACCGCCACCGGCATGGTCGAGAAGAGTCTCATGATGTGCACCGCGCTGGTGCCGGTCATCGGCTACGACCGCGCGGCGAAGCTGGCGAAGGACGCATTTGCGAGCGGCCAGACGGTGCGCGAACTCGCGCTTGAACAGAAGCTGGTCGACGCGAAGACGCTCGATCGGCTGCTCGATCCGACGAGCATGACCAAGCCCGGCGCCAAAGGTCCCGGCGGCGGGTGAATGTAACGGGGGACAGCCTCCCTTAACAATTGGCCGCCAATTGTTAAGGGAGGCTGTCCCCCGTTACGGGGGCTGTCCCCTGTCAGTAGACCTCGAGCATGCAGCGGTGGGTCGGCCGCACGCGTCGCTTGATCTGTTCGTCGGTCCACTCGGCGGGCGGCACATCGGCGACCTGTTCATCGCGCGTGAGATAGCCGTGATCGAGCGCATGCCGCCCGAGCAGGTGGAAGAGCCCGACCTGCATGCCGGCGAGACCGCAGATGTAGATCAGCGTCGTCGGCTTCGAAAGCAGGTCACCGAAGACGCTGAGGTGGCGCTCGATGTACTGATGGGCGTACTCGCCGCGCCCGCCGTCGGGACGACTCTCACGGCTGATGACCGCGTGGTAGGTGAAGTTCGCGTGCTTCGCCGCAAGCGGCGCAAAGAGGTCGTCGTAGAGCAGATCCGTGCGATAGGCGCACCCCATCACGAGGTGAATGGCACGCGTGCACGGCTTCCAGCCGGCGCGAGCGGGCGAACCGGCGGGGGGGCCTTCGAGCAGTTCCTTGATGAAGCCGCGAAACGGCGCGATGCCCGTTCCAGTCGCCAGGAAGAGATAGTCGTGCGCGTCGTGATCGATGGGCAGCAGGAAGCGCTTGCCCGCGGGACCGCTGAGCTGAACGGGCTCGCCGGCTCGCAGATCGCAGAGATAGTTCGAGCACACACCGAGAAAGAGGCTGTGATCCCCGGGATCGTTGCCGACCTTGTGCGGCGAGCGTTCCGCAATGAGTCGCTTCGGCGTTGTCGCCATGATCTTGCCGGCACCATCCTCGCCCCATGTCGGCGAGGCGATCGAATAGAGGCGGACCCTGTGCGGCTTTCCGTTGTGATCGAGTCCCGGCGGGATAATGCCGAAGCTCTGGCCTGAGCGAAAGTTGCCTTCGAGCGGTGTGCCCGTGATGTCGATCGCGACATGGCGAACGTAACTCGAACTCTTTCCGCGCATGCAGACTTCGTTCGAGACGACGCGGCCGAGCACCGGCGCCCCGGGAAGGACGAGATGCATCTGGGCGGCTGGTAGAACGGGTTCCACGATCTCTTCACGGGTCGGCGAAGCGGAGGTCAATGGCCGCATCGTAGGTTCCGCGATCGCTTTTTGGGCCCCGCATCGGCTCGCGGGCCGATACAACTTCGCTCCCGCTCGGCGCCGCCGACGCGCGAGCCAGACTCGGACATCAACGCACGCTCACCGAGGATCGAGGAATCGACGATGGACTTCTTCCGTATCGAAGGCGGACGACGGCTTTCCGGCCGCATCGGCATCGAAGGCAGCAAGAACGCGGCGCTGCCGATGATGGCCGCCGCGCTGCTGACGGACAAGCCGGTGGTGCTGCGGAACGTCGCCGAACTGTCGGATGTGGCGAACATGGCGCGGCTGCTGGATGAGCTCGGCGTGTCAACGCGATTCGCGGAGCAGGGCGTCACCGTCCAGAGCGAGGATGAGAATCGAATCACGGCGCGATACGACGTGGTGCGCACCATGCGCGCCAGCATCTGCACGCTCGGTCCCATGCTGGCGCGGCGCAAGCGCGCGATCGTGAGCATGCCCGGCGGCTGCGCGTTCGGCGATCGACCGGTCGATCTCCATGTCAAGGGCATGCAGGCACTCGGCGCGAAGGTGGAACTCCGCAACGGCGACCTTGTGGTGAGTGCCGATCGACTGCGCGGCGGCACCGTCTTCCTCGGTGGTCCCTTCGGCAGCACCGTGCTCGGCACCGCGAACGTGATGAGCGCCGCGACGCTGGCCAAGGGTCGCACCGTCATCGAGTGCGCCGCGTGCGAACCCGAGATCGTCGACCTGGCTCGACTGCTCACGCGCATGGGCGCGAAGATCTGGGGCGCCGGTTCACCGCGCATCGCGATCGAGGGCGTCGATGAGCTCACTGGCGCCGAGCATCGCGTGATGCCCGATCGCATCGTCGCCGGCACCTACGCCGTCGCGGCCGCGATGACCAACGGGGACGTGACCATCGATGAGTTTCCGCTCGACGCACTCATCGCTGCCGTGCACTATCTCGGCGAGATCGGCGTGCATGTCGAGACGCTCTCGGAAAACGAGGATCGCACGCGCTGCACGGTGCGCATCACGAGCGAGCGCACGCTGCGCCCCGCGATGATCACCACGCAGCCGCACCCGGGATTTCCGACGGATCTGCAGGCGCAGTTCATGGCGCTCCTCTGCCAGGCACAGGGCAACAGCATCATCACCGAGAAGATCTATCCCGAGCGATTCCTGCATGTGGCCGAGCTTTCGCGCATGGGCGCGCGGCTCTACCGGCAGGGGCAGACGGTGATGGTCGCGGGCGGCAATCCGTTCGTCGGCGCGCCCGTGATGGCCAGTGACCTGCGCGCGAGCGCCAGTCTGGTGCTGGCGGGACTCGCGGCGAAGGGCGAGACGATCATCAATCGCGTCTATCACCTCGACCGCGGCTACGCGCAGATGGAAGTGGTGCTGCGCTCACTCGGCGCCGACATCGAACGCTTGAGCGATTCGGCGAGCGGAGCGACGGCGTCGGGCAGCGATGGTGCGGAGGGCGCCTCGACTTCGAGCGGCGCGTCATTGCCCACCGGCGCCTCGCAGTTCATGAGTGACGGTCGCTAGCGCAGGCCTTCTCGCGACGGCGAACTCCTGAACGAGTCGGTCGGCCGCTGTCCGGTGGGTTATCGATCGGCGGCGACGGCGTCGAGCGTTCGCATCAGATCCGAGAGATCCCGTCGGTAGCGCTGCAGCGCGGGCATCACGCGTCGCTCAAGTGCCGTGCGCAGCCTGGGATCAAGATCGATGCCTTGCACCGCACCGAGATCGCGCGCCTCCTCGATGGCACTGCGAAGATCCTCGGCGCTCATGGCGACCTGGTTGGTGGCGTAGATGAGGCCGAGCGCCTGTTGATCGCGCTTCGACAGCGGTTGCAGCACGCGCACGGCGGTGGTCCAGAAGTCCGGGCCCATCGCCAGCCACAACTCCGAGGAAGCGATGGAGAATCCCGTGCGCGTCACCATTAGATCGTCGCGCAACTCAGGCCAGAGTCCGCGCGCGATGGAGCCAATCGTCTGCGCTTTGCGCCACGCGTCGTTGAGGCGAGTGCGAATCGGTTCGAGGTCCGCGGAGACCGCCTCGAAGAGCGGCTGCATCTCCTTCGCAATGCCACGCAGTCCGCTCTCTGGCCCGAACATCGAAGTCAATCGGCGGAAGCGCGGCACGAGCGACTCGGTGCTCGGCTCGCGCTCCTCGATGCGTGCACGAATCTGCTCGGCTCGCGCGCGGATTGAGTCGACTTGACCCTCCCACGGTTCGAGGTCCTTCTCGATCTCCGTGCGCAGCGAGCGGATCGACTCGAGCAGCGCGGTGGCGGCACCAGGTTGATTCGGCCCCCATGTTTCACCGCTCGCGGGATCCGTCAGGCCCGTCGATTCGAGGAACATGCCTTCGATGGCCTGAAGCGTTGCTGCGATGCGAGCCCACTCGCGCGCGCCCTCGGCGCCAAGGATCGTGGCGAGCGCCGAGCGCCGCATTGCGAGTGGAAACGCACGCCCCGTGGGCTGAACGGGGGCCAGCGTCATCGATCGACCGATGCGCCCAGGCAGCGCGGGGCTCTTCCGAGTGCCCACATTCAGAATGTCCAGTTCGCCAATGCCGCTGAACGGGTTGACGTCGTGCACGATCTTCGCATCCGTGCGAAGCTGGATCTGGCCGTCGAGCTCGAACACGACAAGCAATCGTCCGACTCCCTCTTGCGGCTCGTCATCCGCCATCGGCTCGGCGGGCTCCCGCTGCGGATCGACATGGGCCTGCGGATCCATGTGGATCTCGACGACTTCTCCCATGGTCACGCCACCCACGCGCACGGGGCTGCCGACGCGCAGGCCGCGGAATCCATCGCCGAACGAGCCGTAGACGCTCCACGTGCGCATCGGATGCCACTGCACGCTGGCCAGCGCGAGCGCACCCGCCAGTCCGACGAGTATGACTGTGAGCACCGCCGCGCCGGTGCGCGTCGCTTTGCGTGTCGCCTCGGGGGAGTCTTCCATTCGATTACCAGGAGCCGCGCATCATGGCGCCGCTCGCGGCGATGACGGCGCCGCATGCAGGATCTCGCCGAGCTTCAGGCGCGCCTGCTCGAAGCGATCGACGGAGCGGAGCACCTGATCCTCCACCTGCTTGCGGAACGCCGCGTCCTGCGTGAAGCGCGTGCGATCATCGGTGATCACGGCTCGCAGCGACTCGGTCGCCACGTTCAGATCGCTCGTGGCCATCGCGAAATCCGCCGCAGCCTGATAGAGGTTCTCGTTCGCGATCGCGTCAGGGCCCGGCTTGCTGAAGATGCGCCACGGATTGCGGCGAACTTCGAGCGTGCCCAGCTTGAGTTGTGTCGCCGCTTCGCGCGCGTTGAAGAGGAAGCCGCGAATCGTCGGCACCTGTGCGGTGAATTCGGCCTGCACTTCGCCGAGCGTCTGCTCGAGCGAGTTGGCCGAAGCGATCGCGGTGTCGAGAATCTTCTCGACCTTCGGCATCGCCGTATCGCGCGCCTCGACCATCACATCCTTCGCGGCCTCCGCCACGCCGACGGCATCGTCGAGGAAGACCTCGACCTGCGCCTTCGGTGCGAGATAGCCGTTCATGCGCACCAGCGACTGGTCGGCATTCTCGAGTGCGCCGGAGATGTTCTTGCGCCATGTCTCGTAGTCCGTTGAGACGCGCCCGACCACGGATCGTGCGTTGGCAAGCATCGGCGCGCCTTCTTCATCGAGACTCGCAGAGAAGTTGGCGACATTGCGAAGGATGGCGCCGACCTGCGCCGCATTCTCGGCGCCGACGATGCTCGCGAGCAGTCCCGAGCCGCTTGTCGCGTCGATCGTCGAATCCGGCTTGATGACATTGATCGCATGGTCGCTGCCGTCGAGTTTCGGCAATCCCACCGAGATGAAGTTGAGCGACGCGGTGTTTCCGAGCGGGCTGGCCACACGGATGACGCGCACGCCATCATCCGGTGCGTTCGTCGGCGAGGTGCGCGAATAGAACGTGATGCCGAGGTCGATCTCGAAGTGGACCAGGATGTCCTGCACATTTCCGGTCTCGGCATCGATGCTCGGTGTCACCTCGAGTACGCGGCCTCGTGTGAGTCCGCCGACCTGCACATCGGAGCCTTGTGCGAGTCCCGCGACGCCGTCCTCGAGCGAGAAGCGCACCTGGAATTCATTGCGCTTGCGGAACGGGTCGCTTCGCAGAAGAACGAACCCGACTGCGGCCGCGAGTGCAATCGCCGTCAGCACGAATGCGCCCGCACGAACAGAGTTGGAGAGCTGATCGCCTGTCATGGATGCCTTGGCGGCAAAGTTGTATCAGGTCGATGAGACACGCGCGGCGTTCAGCCGCCCTGGACCATTCGCTCATTCGTCTCGTATCGCTTGAGCGCGGTGAGCAGCTGTTCGATCTGCACATGCGGCGGCACCGAGAGCAGTCTTCTTCGCAGCGCCGTGACCGTCTTCAATTCTCGCTCGGACATGAGCAGGTGCTCCTTGCGCGTGCCGCTCGCGGCGAGGTTGATCGCGGGAAAGATGCGCTTCTCGGAGATCTGCCGATCGAGCACCAACTCCATGTTCCCGGTGCCCTTGAACTCCTCGAAGATGATCTGATCGGCGCGGCTGCCGGTGTCCACCAGGCAACTGGCGATGATCGTGAGCGAGCCGCCCTCTTCGGCCTTGCGAGCGGCACCGAAGAGCTGCTTCGGCACTTCGAGCGCGCGGCTGTCGAGCCCGCCGGACATCGTGCGCCCGCTCGATCCGTAGCGACGACTGTTGTTGAAGGCGCGCCCGAGTCGCGTGAGCGAATCGAGCAGCACCACCACATCCTTGCCCGCCTCGACCATGCGCTTGGCGCGATCGATCGCCAGGATGCCGAGCGACAGATGGCGGTCGATGTCCTGATCGTTGCTCGACGCAAGCACATGCGCCGGAACATTGCGCTTGAAGTCCGTGACCTCTTCCGGGCGCTCGTCGATCAGCAGCGCCACGAGCTCCACCTCAGGGTGATTGTGCTTGATGCCGAAGGCGATGTTCTGCAGCAGCAGCGTCTTACCGGCCTTCGGCGGCGAGACGATCAAGCCGCGCGTGCCGAAGCCGATCGGGCAGAAGAGATCGATGAGTCGGCACGCAGGCGGACAGCCGCGATGTTCGAGTGCCATTCGCGGCTGCGGATCAAGCGCCGTGAGATCGCTGAAGGCCTTGCGCTGCGCATACGCCTCGGGCGCGAGTCCTTCGATCTCGATCAATCGGTCGACGACCATGTGCGAGCGTCGCTCCTGTCCGGAGCGGCGACGCCGGCTCTTGCGATCGACGATCTCCGCCACCACGCGCTGACCCGGGCGCAGGGGATAGCGCTCCGACAATTCGGTTGGAACGATGGGATCGTCCGGCCCCACGATGAGTCCGTCCGCAAACTGCCTGATCCGACCCTCGGCGCCCTGCGCCATATCGAGGATCCCACTGCATGTGTTCATGCGCGAATCCGATCACACCGGCTCCGAAGCAGTCGACCTGCGGCGCGAACGACGTCACGATGCGTCGAAACGGCCCGGTGCTGAAACTGCACGGAAAGCGTCGTTCTTCTACCGAACGAACCGGCTTGGGTGCGTAGCGCCGCATCGATTGCTCGACGCGACCGATGGAGTGAAGCCGCGCGGAGGGGTCATGTCAAGTCGATCGAAGCGCGCCGGCGATCTTGGCCGCCAAGTGTGCGTTCTCGCGCAGGAGCGCGACATTGGCGCGAAGCGAGGCCCCGGAGGTCTCTTCGGCCACGCGTCCGAGCAGCGCCGGTGTCGCGCTGGCGCCGCGAGCAGGTCCCGCAGCGCTGGCTGCGTCAGCTGCGTCGGCCGCAAGCTGGGCGCGTTCCGCTTCGTCGAAGCCAATTGCCATCGAAACCTCGACCGGTTGAACGACGAGCAGCGCGCCGCCTCCAAGTGACCAATGGGCGCGCGCCATCGCGGCCACTTCGCGCTCATGATCGACGCGCGCGGGCACCGTGAGCGCGGGATCGGAGACGCACACGAAGCGCGGGAAGGCGTCGCATCGATAGCCGATGACGGGAATGGAGAGCGTCTCGAGTGCCTCGAGCGTTGCGGGAATGTCGAGGATCGACTTGGCGCCGCTCGAGACGACGCAGAGCGCGTGTTCTGCGAGCGCGGGCAGATCCGCCGAGATGTCGGGATGCTGCTGCCAGCCGCGATGAACGCCGCCGATTCCGCCGGTGGCGAAGACCTGAACGGCGCCCGCACGCGCGATGGCGAGCGACGCCGAAACCGTGGTGCCGCCAGACGCTCGCGCGATCTGCGCGGCGGCGAGGTCGCGTCGCGCCACTTTTCTCGCGCCGCGCGCGTCGGCCAGGGCACACAGTTCGTCGTCCGTGACGCCAAGTCGAAGTGCACCGTCGATGATCGCCGTGACCGCTGGAACCGCGCCACTCTGTCGAACCGCATCGATCATGCCGCGCACGGCCGCGAGATTCAGCGGCGCGTCGGCGTCGAGCCACTCGGGTGCTGTGCCGAGTCTCGGCCAGCGCGCGGTGAGTGAGCGCCATGACTCGCGCGGCAGACCGTGTGTCAGCACGGCCGTTTCGAGCGCCACGATCGGCGCACGATCACGCTGAGCGCGAGCGACTTCGTCGGCGATGACGAGCGGCGCGGCCGAAGCAACCTGCGGCGAGTTCATGTCGACGAGTGGGAGGCCGGTCAGCGTTTGCGGCCGGGAACGCGGCCACCGAGGCGACGCTGCGGCAGCGCGGTCGGCACCACGCCACCTGGGAACTTCGAGAGATCGACGGGCTCGGGCGCCGAACCGGCGCTGGCCACCGTTGGCGGCACGAGCGCGAAGCGGTTCTTCGAGCGGTCGCTCACCTCACGGCGCTTCGCGCTGAGCTCACGATCGGCGACGATTTCCGACGGCAACGGTCCCGGAGAGAAGTCGTCGTACTCCATGCGCGGAATCTCGATGTTCGCGAGCATCTCGATCGCCGTCAGCAATTCGCCCTGATCGGGGCAGACGAAAGTCCATGCCACGCCCTCGCGCCCGGCTCGCGCCGTGCGACCGATGCGATGGATGTAGACCTCGGGATCCTCCGGAAGGTCGTAGTTGACGACATGGGAGATGTCCTCGACATCGAGTCCGCGTGCGGCGAGATCGCTCGCCACGAGCACGCTCAGCCCGCCTTCGCGCAGCCGATCCATGACCTTGTCGCGCTTCTTCTGGAACATGTCGCCGTGCATCGCATGCGCGTCGACGTTGTGCTTGGCGAGGTACTCCGCCACCTGGTCGACGGTCCGCTTCGTGCGGCAGAAGACCACGGTCAACTCCGGCTTCTCGTGCGTGAGCAGATGCAGCAACAGACGCCGCTTGTCCCACGGTTCAACGGGCAGGTAGCTCTGGTTCACCTGTGTGACGGTGAGGCTCTTCTCGAAGGTGACGAGCTTCTCCGGGTTGTTCATGTAGGAGCGCGCCAGGCGCTCGATCTCACCCGCGATCGTGGCCGAGACGAAGACCGTCTGCGGGCGCTGCTTCATCGAGCCGAGGATCTTGCGAATGTCGTCGCGGAAGCCGATGTCGAGCATGCGATCGACTTCGTCGAGCACGGCGAACTCCACCCGGTCGTAGGGCAGCAGTCCGCGCGAGTGCATGTCCATGATGCGGCCGGGCGTACCGACGACAATGCTCACACCTTTCTCGAGCTTGTGCGCCTGCGCCTGAATCGAGTGTCCGCCGTAGACCGCGGCGACCGAGTGACCGCTGTGACGAGCGAGATCGTGCACTTCCTTCGCGACCTGAATCGCGAGCTCGCGCGTAGGTACGAGGATGAGGCCGTTGAAGCGCGCCTTCGGGTCGAGTCGCGAAAGCATCGGCAGACCGAACGCGGCAGTCTTGCCGGTGCCCGTCTTCGCTTGGCCGAGACAATCCTTGCCCGCGAGTGCGGGCGGAATCAGCGCCGCTTGGATTCGAGTGGGATGGACGAAGCCCTTGTCGGTGACGGCGCGAAGGAGCGGTGCCGGAAGTCCAAGGTCGGCAAAGGTGACCGAAGTATCGAAGGTGTCGTGCGTGGTCAAGGTGTTGATGACGGGCCGCGGAGCCGATGACCCGCGAGGGGTCTTCTCGGATCATGGTAGGGTCCTGTCTCGGTCGATAGTACACGAGCAGACGGCGCTTCGGCGGCGGTGGTGGCTGCGATGTTCGAGGTCAATTCGGAGCAGAAGCGACGCGGAAACAGGCCATGGCCGAGACGAGCGTCATCGAGATCAACCTCTCCGCAGTCGACCACAACCTCGCGGTCATGCGCGAGATGGTGGGCGAAGGATGTCTGCTCTGTCCGGTGGTGAAGGCTGACGCGTATGGACTCGGCGCCGCTCGCATTGCGAAGCGCATGGCCGTCGCGGGCGCCGACATGTTCGCGGTGTTCAGTCCGGAACAGGCTGCGGCGCTCTCCGCGGCGGCGGTCGGAACTCCGGTGCTCGTACTCATGCCGGTGCGAGACTTCTCGCGCAGCGACGATCTCTACCGCATGCTCGTCTCCGGCTCGCTGCACCTGACGGTGCACGATCTACGTCATCTTGAACAGCTCCAGAAACTCGCGGAGAAGTTCGCCGCCGTGCTGCCGGTGCACCTCGAGGTCGACACGGGCATGAGTCGCGGCGGATGCTCGCCGGAGGACGCCGCGACCGTGCTGCGCCGCATCACCGGCAGTCGTTGGTTGCGCCTGGCCGGCATCTTCACGCACTTCTCCGATGCTCGCTGCGATGCCGATCGCACGCGCGCGCAGATGGACGCATTCGATGCGTTGCTCGCGCGCGAGGCCGCGCACATCCCGACCGAGTGCGTGGTGCATGTCGCGTCGAGCTACGCAGCGCTTCGGCATCGGCGCTTTCATCGCAGCATGGTGCGATTCGGTCTGGCGTGGACGGGGCTGGCGCTCGATGGCATCGAAAGTGGCGAAGTGCTTTGGGAGAGCGAGCAGTTGCGACCGATCGTCTCCTGGCGCAGTCGGATCACCCAGGTGAAGATCGCCGCAGCGGGCGCGAGCGTCGGCTACGGAAGTCTCTGGACTGCAGAACGCGAGACGCGGATCGGCCTCGTGCCGGTCGGCTATGCGGATGGCTATCCCTCGGCGCGTTCGACACGCGACGCGCGCGCCGTGCGCGTGCGCGCGGTCGGCCTTCACACCGCGATCGATGGATGGGCACGGGTCGTGGGCGCCGTGAACATGGATCAGCTGGCGGTCGATCTCACCGATGTCGAGGGCGTCGCCGAGCTTCCCGGAGGCGGCGTCGGCGTTGAGGTGGAACTTGTCTCCACCGATCGCGATGCGCCGAATCACCTTTCGCGTGTTGCGGCAGCGGCAGGCTTGATTCCCTACGAGTTCCTCTGCCGACTCAATCCGCGGATTCGTCGGCACTATGTGAGCGATGCCGCTGTTCCATCGGTGAATGCAGCAGCGGGGTCGATCGTGCGCCGCAGCGCCACGCCGACCTCGCCCGTGCGCACGCAACGACTGTCCTGAGCCGCGCCGGTCGCTCCGGGCTTAGGCTCGCGTGCCGATGGAGCGCGAGACGATCCTCATTGCAGGCGGTGGCGTGTCGGGCGCGGTGCTTGCCACGCTGCTCGCGCGCGACGGTCGTCGCGCGATGCTCGTTGAACGGCGCGAAGCGGGGGAGACGAAGTGTTGCGGCTGCTGCCTTGCGCCGCGCGGTGTGCGCCGGCTGACGGAGCTTGGCCTGGCTCCGGTGCTCGACTACATCGGCGCCGCGCCCACGCGCCGGTGGAGACTGCGCGGCGACGCCGGCCGCATACTCATGGAGCAGTCACTTGGTTCGCGTGCGGGCGCAGTGGTTCCGCGAGACCGATTCGACGCGGCGCTCCTGGAGCGCGCTCGCTCGAAAGGTGCGGAGATCGTGCGCGGGGCGACTGTGCAACTGGCGCCCGACGGCGAAGTCTCGATCCGAAGTCGACGAGGCGAGGTGATCGAGCGCCTCCGGCCCGCGCTGCTTGTCGGTGCCGATGGGATCGGAAGTGGTGTGGCTCGAGCCGCTGGACTTGCGAGCGAGGATCGCGCGCAGGCTTCCGTGCCGAGGCTTGCTGATTCGCGAGCGACGGGACGGCGCGCTCGACTCGGCTTCTCGTGGCGGATCGATGAACCGACGGCGCGCACGATCGCTCTCGAGCCGGAAGTGATTGAGATCCATCTTGTTGACGGCGGCTATCTGGGCCTGGTCCACGGCCGCGGCGCGGTGCATGCCGGTGCGCTGGCGGCGAGTGGAGCGCCGAGTGCGCTGCTGAGAGCGTGGGCGGCGCGATCAGAGGCGCTCGCGTCGCTTGGCGCGTGCGAGCCACAGAGTGCGCGCGACTTCGACGCGACGGGACCGCTGCCGTGGCGACCGCGGTGCATCGCGCGCGCGGCCGGCGCGACGGGCGTCACGGGCGTGGCGCTCATCGGCGATGCGGCGGGCTATGAACAGCCGTTCACCGGCGAGGGCATGACCTGGGCCATCGAGTCCGCCATGGTGCTCGCGAAGGTGATGCGAACGGCGCCGCGTTGGGACGAGCGTGCAGCGGCTGCGTACGCCGCCGCGCATGCTCAGGTGTTCGAGCTGCGTCGGTGGCGACTGCGAACGATCGGTCGCGTCGGTGAAGTGCTCTCCCGTTCGCGCGCCTGGCAGCGATGCGCTGAAGCGGTGAGTCGTGTGCCGCTCATTCCCGGGGCGATCGTGCGCTCGGTGGTGGCGGCGTGACGGTCTCCGCATCGAGCGTGGTGAGCCCTGTGAACAGACCATCAAGTCTTGACGCGTTCGGCGCCACACAGCGCGCCGCTCCGCGGCTCGTCGGTGCGGGGGTGGCGCTGCCCTCTCTGCGGCGCGCGCAAACGGAGCTCTGCGATGAGATCGGCGCGCTGCTCGAACTGCGCGGCGCTGCGCTCGCGCGGTGGCAGCGCATCTGGAGGGGCAGCGGCATCGAGGGCCGACACGCGGTCGCTCCGCCTTCGAGCGTCATCGGCGCCACAACTGCCGAGCGCATGCGACTGTTCAACCTCCATGCGGCGCCGCTCGCGGCCGACGCGGCGCGCGCCGCGCTTCGCGATGCATGTGTCGATCCGGCGCGCGTGACGGATCTTGTCGTCGTGACCTGCACCGGATTCTCCGCGCCGGGCGTGCCGCGCCAAATGATCGACCAACTTGGGCTGCGCTCCAGCGTGCGCTCGAGCCAGATCGGGTTCATGGGTTGCTTCGGCGGCGTGTGCGGTCTTCGCGCCGCGGCCGCGCACGCATCAGCGGATCCGGACGCGGTGGTGCTGCTCGTCTGCGTGGAACTGTGCTCGCTTCATCTTCGACTCGATCGTGATCCTGAGAATCTCGTCGCCAGCGCGCTCTTCGGTGATGGCGCGGCGGCGGCGGTCGTGGCATGCGAGAGCGCCACCGACTCGCCCGACTGCGAATCGCGCGAAACGGATCGGGCATTTCAAATCGCTCCGATCATCAGACCCGGTCGAAGCCTGACCGTGGCTGGCACACTGGATGCGATGAGTTGGACCATCACCGACCACGGCTTCGCCATGACACTCTCGCGCGAGGTGCCCGAGGCGCTCTCCCGCGAGCTTGCGGCGCTTGTCGGTCCCTCGCGCGAGGTGCTCATCCATCCAGGCGGGCCGTCGATCATCGACGCGGCCGAGTCGGCGTTGGCACCTTCACAGTGCGGCGCGATCGAGCACAGTCGCAGCGTGCTTCGTGACTACGGCAACATGAGTTCAGCGTCGATCCTCTTCGTGCTGGAGAGATGGCGTCGCGCCGCGAAGAGCGCCTCCCCGGCGCTGGACCCTGCGGCACTTGTCGCGTTCGGACCCGGGCTCACGATCGATGTCGTGACACTCGAAGCGGAGTGAGCGGTCGATCGCGGGTGCGTGTGCCGTCGTCCGGTGCATTCCGGAGCTTGCGGTCGGAGCGGATATCGTGTGCCGACGATGAAGACAACGAGTGCAGCCACCGCCGCGGGTTCAGCCAGCGCGCCAGCGCCGGACCTTGGCGCTGCGCCCGCGATGGACTCTGCCGCCGGAGCCTGCGCCAGGGCACAGGCGCCCTTTCGACTCGGCGTCGTTCGCTACCTCAACACGCTGCCGTTGATCGATGGCCTTGAGCGCCTCGCGGGTCTCGAGCTTCGACACGAAGTGCCTGCGCGTCTCGTGGAGCTGCTCGAAGCAGGGGCGCTCGACATGGCGCTCTGTTCGACGATCGACCTCGCCCGCAGCTCCGTTCCACTCCAGATCGTGCCCGGCGGCTGCCTCGGTTGCCACGGCGAGACGCTGACCGTGCGGCTCTTCGCGCGCCGCGCCTTTGCGAAGATTCGCACGCTCGACGCCGACGCCGAAAGTCACACCTCGGTCGTACTGGCGCAGGTGTTGCTTCGCGAACTGCACGGCGTGCGTCCCACCGTGCGCGCGTGGCGCGACGAAGAGGGATCGCGCGATTGGTCGAAGGCGGGCGACGCACTGTTGCTCATCGGCGACAAGGCGGTGCTGCACGCGCCGCCGGCGTCGCACTTCCCGGTGCAGATGGATCTCGGCGAAGCGTGGGCGGCGCTCACCGAACTTCCCTTCGTCTTCGCCGTCTGGATGACGCGCGCCGATCTCGCGCCCGAGCGTCGAGCGCGTCTCGCCACCATCGCGTCGGTGCTCGATCACCAGCGTCGTCACAACGGTGAGCGGATCGAGAGCATCGTGGCCACGCATGCCGCGCAGCGCGGCTGGGCAAGAGAGACTGCACAGCGCTATCTCGGCGAGCTGCTCGACTTCGAGTTCACGGCGAAACACGCGGAGGGTTTGGAGCGATTCATGGCGCTTGCGGCGAACCACGGGTTGATCGACGGAGTGCCGACGATCGCGTTCGCGCCGGAGACGACTCTGGTGGGAGCGGTGTGAGCGGTGCCGCGCCGTCCGCGTTTCCGAACGACGGCGATGCAGGAACTCTTCGATGGGCTCCGCTACGCGCCGGACGAGACGCTCAAGCGTCAGATGATCGCCGCCGAGTCGTTGGCGTTCGAGCTGGAGCCCTACACGCTGTACGGCCGTTCGTCGATCGTCCATCGCATCACCGGGTTTCGTCCGGATGCACCCGAGGTGGAACCGCCATCGCTCGTCGGTCAGGCGCTGCTCACGGATCTCTCGAGTCTCGTGGAGCGCCTGAGCGAGCGCCTGGCGCTGCGATCGGAGTCGCGCCTTGGCGGTGCCGTCTCGCTTGAGCACGCCGCTGAGCGATTCGGCGTCTCCGAGCGGTCGATGCTTCGATATCGCGCGCTCGGGCTGCTCGTTCACTGGATCGATTTCGAAACTGGTGCCGACGATGCGCCGCGGCGGCGCGTGGGCTGCTTCGTCGAGTTGCTCGACCGTTTCCGCTCGCGACGGTTGGGCAACGCCGTGCGAGGACGCCCGCGTCGCGCACCGCTGCCGGAAGCAGCGCGGCGCGAGGTGCTGCGCAGCGCCGAGTCGCTGCTGCGCGAGCGCCCGACTTCGATGAGTCGCGCGGCGGGCATCGTCGCCGAGCAGCACGCGATCCCGCAGCGCACGGCTCATGCACTCCTGGCAGCAAGTGAACTTGCATTCGTGCGCCCGCGTCGCCGTCGAAGCGACGATGTGCGACTCGCGGTCCGCGCGTGGCGCCGCGGCATCGACCCCGAGCGCATCGCGGAGCGACTCGGGCGCGACCACGCCGCGTGTTGGCGTGCGGTGAACGCCGGACGACGCGCGGCGCTTCGGGCGCTGACGCTGCCACCGGCGCCGTCGTTGCCGACTTTCGAGATGCCGGAGGCTGCCGAGGTGCTGCTGGCGCCGGAGTGCGTTGGGCGGGGCCTGCAGAGTGCGCCGCCGCATCGCGACGCGATCTCCTTTCTTGCGGCGCATGCGCCCGTGGCGCTGACGGCGCGAACAGGTGATGTCGATGCCTGTCGTCGACTCGTGGCCATGCGATTCCTGTTGTGGCGCGCGACCAATGCGATCGTTGCGCTCGGCAGCACTCCGAATGGCGCCGCGCTCGACCGCATCGAGACGGATCTCCGCAACGCGTGGCTGCTCCGACGCACGCTCGTCGCTCATGCGATGCCGTCAGTACTCGGTCGCGTGGAAGCCGCGAACGGGGCGCGACTCTCGACCTCGCCCGCCTCGGCGCTCACGGCGCTGCTTCGGCGCGCGGTCACGGTGACCGCAGTGTCTCTCGACTCCGCCGACGCGGCAGACGCTGCGGAAGGACGACTTCGTGTCGCCCGAAATGCGGCGCTGCACATGGACCGCGAGCTCGCGCATGCGATGCGTTCGAATGCCGCGACGACAGCGACCTCTTCGAAGATGTCGTCACCTTCGATCACATCGACCACATCGACCACATCGACCACCTCAACGACATCGACGCCATCGAGCACCTCAGCGAGCGAGCGGCGCCAGACTGCGCCACTCCGCGCGGCGGCGGTCCATCGCGCCGGCGAGGTCCCGTTGCCGGACTCGGACGCGATCATCGCTCCGTGGTCGGGAGCGCTGCCCATGCTCTTCGCGCCGGCCGCATGTGATCGTCTCAGCGCAGAGGACCGATCGCTGCTCGAATCGCGCTACGGATGGAACGGCGTACTTGCACAGACGCTGGTCGAACTTGCCCGCGCGGCGCGCGTGGCGCCGTCGATTCTCCAGCATCGACTGAACGAAGCGACCGCACGGCTCCGCGCGTAACGAGCGCCACGCGCTCGAACATGTGCGCACCGATCGCGCACACGAATTCGCCTTCAGCGATCCGTGCAGAGAACAATCAGCGCTTGCTGAACTGGAAGCGACGACGAGCGCCAGCCTGGCCGTACTTCTTCCGCTCCACCTTGCGCGCGTCGCGCGTCAGGTAGCCGTTTTCGCGGAGAATCGGTTCAAGCGTCGTGTCGTAGTTGAGCAGGGCTCGACCGAGTGCCAGCAACACCGCGCCGGCCTGACCCGTGACGCCACCACCGTTGGTGGAGACGATGATGTCGACCTTGCCGCGCGTGGCGGTCTTCTCGAGCACCGCCAGAATGGACTTGCGATCGCGCTCCTCGACGAAGAACTCCTCCATCGGGCGATCATTGATCTTGAATTCGCCGGCACCCGCGCGAAGGCGCAGGCGAGCCACCGAGGTCTTGCGTCGTCCGGTCGCCCACCACCATCCGCGAGCATCGGCAGTTGCGGGAGCGGGGGTGGGATCGGTTGTCGGAAGCGTGGTCATTGGGCGATTGCGTGGGTCTTGTTTCGAAGGGCGACGAAGGCAGTCGACTCACTCAGCGTCGCAACGCTGCGGTGTCGAGCTTGAGCGGCTGCTGTGCCGTGTGATCATGCTCTGCGCCAGCGAAGACGCGCAGATTGCGAGCGAGCTTGCGACCAAGTCGGCCGCGGGGAAGCATGCGAACGATGGCGGCAGTGACGAGTCGTTCGGGATTGCTCTCGAGCAATTCGCCGTAGCTCTGCACCTTGAGTCCACCGGGATAGCCGGACCAGCGTCGAAGAGTCTTCTGCTCCGCCTTGCGGCCGGTGAGCACCACCTTCGAGGCGTTCGTGATCACGACGGCATCGCCGGTGTCCACATTGGGCGTGTACTCGGGGCGATGCTTGCCCATGAGCACGGTGGCAACCTCCGTAGCGAGGCGACCGAGGACCTGATCGGAGGCGTCCACATGTCGCCATGTGGTCTTGACCTGTCCGGGCTGAGCGTGGAAAGTCTGGCGGGGCATAAGGGGAATCGAGCAGGATAGGGAATGCCGCCGGTCTGTCAAGGGCGGAGGCTCATTGCGCGCCCCTTGCAGCGTCGTTTCGAAGTGTGTCGTTCAAGGCTCGGCTCGGACGGCTCAACCACCTCGACCACCGTAGGATCCGCCTCGCATGCTCCAACCGACCGCTGATGGCACCCGCGGTTGGCCGACTCCGAAGCCGCTTTGGACTTTGATGGCGTGCCTGGGCATCGCGTTGGCCGGGTCATTCTTCGTGCTCACCACGATCTGGGAGCGCTCGGTGGCACCCGAGACGGCACTGATCGTTGGTGGCGTCACGCCCGAAGCTGCGATGACGGCAAAGCTCGTCGGCGGCGGTCTCGATCGACCGGAGTGGCGAGCGGCCGTGGCAGGGGACATTCATGTTGTCACCGAGCCGTGGCTCGAAGATTCGATCTCGATGCGACTGGCGCGCGTGATTCTGCTTGCTGCGAATGAGGACCGCGCGGCGGCGCTCGATGGATTCGTCGACTGCGTGAACACGGTCGAAGAGCATGATCTGCTCGAACGGGCGGGCCCGGTGTTGCGCGTGGTCGCGTCACTGCTGCGCGGTGCCCGCGACGCCGGCGATCTCAGCGGCGCTGACGGTGCGAGCGACACTGTGCTCGACCGTTGGCCCGAGCCGAGCGAAGAAGACCGTGTCGATGCCAACAAGCGGTTGGGTCCCTTCATTCTCGTTGGCGAGGCGCTCGCGGAGAAGAATGTCGCCGCGCGCGAGTCGCTGCGTTCGATCGGCACGCGCGCGATCGTCTTGACGGTTGCGTTCGCCGTGTGGGCTGGACTCGCCGCGCTCGGTGGACTCATTGCCGTCGTCACGCTGAGTTCGCTCGCCGCGTCCGGGCGACTGCGGAACGGCACGGGTGCACCACAGCGCGCGACGATCGTGCTGCTCGAAGTCTTCGCGATCTACTTGCTGCTCGCCGCAGCCGCGGGCATCGCTGGTGGACTCGTCGGCGAGTTGCTTGCGGACGAGAGTGGCGCTTCCGCCACAGCAACGATGATCCAATTCGGTTTCCTGATCGCGTCACAAGTGGTCGTCGCGGGTGCAGCGCTGGCGTGGTGGCGCCAGCGCGGCGGAACATGGGCCACGCTTCGCTCCGCTGCGGGACTTCATGTGCGCGATGGAGTGGCGCGAACGCTCGGGATCGGGCTGCTCGGCTACTCGCTGGCGGTGATCCTCGCGATCGGCGGCTTCGCCATCACTGCGCTGCTGAGTTGGCTCATCGGTGCCGAGCGCTTCGGCAACCCCAGTCATCCCATCTACGAGGTGCTCGCAGAGAGCGGCGTGGCGGGCACGGTCATCGTGATCCTGCTCGGTGTCGTCATGGCACCCGTCGTCGAAGAGATCTTCTTTCGCGGCGCTCTCTACCGCGCGCTGCGCGATCGCATCGGCACGAGCCCGGCCGCGATCCTGGCCGGCGCGGTCGGTGCCACGCTCGTCTCGAGCGCCATCTTCGGCGCCGTGCATCCACAGGGATTGCTCTTCGCACCGGTGCTCGCCGGTCTCGGCGCGGGGCTGTGCGTGGTGCGCGAGTGGAGCGGGTCCGTGGCGCCCGGCATCGTGGCGCATGCGCTGAGCAACGGGGTCATCCTCGGGTTGTCGATGCTGCTCTTCAACTGATCAGCGCAGCCGAGCGTGAGCGATCGAGCGCGTTCGAGCGCGTGTCGCGGCCGACCTACTGCAGCTCGACGGTCCAGTAGGCCTCGTCCAGAAATGCCTTCCAACTCTGGTAGCGCGGGCTGCCGAGCCGGAGCGTGATCGCTGGATTTCGGCGCGGCCGAATCGGTGCGCGGATTAACTTCATGCGCGCCTGCGTGGGCGTGCGCCCGCCCTTGCGAGCGTTGCAGCGCACGCATGCGCAGACGAGGTTCGTCCAAGTGTTCTCGCCGCCCTGCACGCGCGGGCGAACATGATCGAGCGTGAGTTCACGCGTGGGGAAGTGCTTGCCGCAGTATTGGCAGCGGCTGCAATCGCGTGCGTAGATGTTGCGGCGATTGAGCTTCACCGCTTCGCGCGGAATGCGGTCGTAGCCCAGCAGACGAATGATCTTCGGCACCGCGATCACGAGTCGCGTGGTGAAGACCCACTCGTGCTGGTCGATCTCGTAGGCGCGCTGGAACTCCGAGGCTTCCTGCCACGAGTCGAAGTTGTAGTTGACGTAGTTCCCGTCCTCGACCGAGATGACCTCGGCGACGCCCTTCAAAAGCATGTTGAAGGCACGACGCGCCTCGATCACACGAATGGCGTTGTAGAGCCGGTTGAGAACCAGGACTCTGGCGTCGAGCGCAGCCGCGATCGGCGTCATCCTGACAAGCACCTCCCAGTCCCATCCTGCGGGACGGCGAGAGTCTAGCCGGGCATCTGAATGCAAGCGATGGATGACGCACGAGATGAGTCGGTGCAAGGAGGAGCGACCGACCGTGGCGCTCCGCGAGACTCGCGCCGCACGCGCGCTCGCTTGCCGAAACTTTGCTCGGTGCGGCTCACACCGTACGATAAGAGTCATGGGTAGCGGTCGCGGCAACGCCGCGGCTTTCAGAGTCAAGTACGGGGTGACGAACCACGCGAGCAGCGTCCGCTGATCCAATGGGGGTCAATTGGCGTTCTTGCAACGAGCTCCGCCTCGTCACAGCGCCAGCTCGGCGCGGAGACGCGGGTCAGGACTTCTGGCGGAGGGGTGGAAGGCGGGCCGGGCGAGTTGTGTGCCCGGCCCGCGAACTCCGCCTCTGCTCGCGCGAGTATCGAAGCGACAGCTCTGTGGGAGCCGTGTGATCCGCCGGCCTTTACCATGGCGCCGAATGCACTACACGACTCCGACTCAGCGCTCGCTCCTGTGTCTGCTGATGGCTGTTCCCGTGCTCGTCCCCCTGCTCGGCTTGGCGCTCGGCGCCGATTCGCCGCGCGAGGACTCGAGCGCGGTGCAGATTGATAGTCGCTCGCTCGACGGCTGGGTCAATGTCAACGGCACACCCACGACTTGGCGCGTCGAGGATGGCGCTCTCGTCTGCACCGGCGTGCCTCACGGCATGCTGCGCACGGCGCGGCCGCTCGAGAACTTCGTACTTGAGCTGGAGTGGAAGCACGAGAAACCGAACGGCAACGCGGGCATCTTCATCTGGTCCGATGCGATCGCTGCACGCGGCGTGCCGTTTCCGCGCAGCATCGAAGTGCAGGTGATGCTCACCGACGATGTGAAGGATGGCGAGGGTCGTCTGCTCTACACGGGGCAGGGCGACATCTTTTCGATCCACGGTGCGCGATGCACGCCGTTGACGCCGCATCCGGCAGGTTGGCAGCGCGCGCTGCCGAGTGCGAGGCACACGAAGGGTGCTGGTGAATGGAATCAGTATCGAATCGAAGCGCGCGATGGCGTGATCAAGCTCGCCGTCAACGGGCATGAGGTCTCCGAGGTGCGCGACTGCGAGCCGCGTGCCGGCTACCTCTGTCTGGAGAGCGAAGGCTCGGAGATTCGATTCCGCAACATCAAGATCACCGAACTGCCGAGTCGCACGAGTGGTGCGGCCGCTCCCGCTGCCCCCGCCACAGACGAAGCGGCTGCGGCGACCGCCTCCGCCGCGACAGCCGGAGGCTGGCAGACGCTCTTCGGCGCCGATCTCTCCGCGTGGCGCCTCGATGAACAGAACGCGAAACACTGGATCGCCGATGGCACGCTCTTGCGCTTCGACGGCAAGGGCTCCGACATCTGGTCGAAGCAGTCGTTCGAGGACTTCGATCTCATCGCGGACTGGAGATGGACGAGTGAACATCAAGGGCGCGCGCAGCGCCCGGTGGTGCTTCCGGACGGAAGTGAAGCGAAGAACCCGGACGGTTCGCCGCAGCTCGTCGAAGTCGATGAGCGCGACAGCGGCATCTTCCTGCGCGGCAGCACGAAGGCGCAGGTCAACATGTGGATGTGGCCGATTGGCAGCGGTGAGGTCTACGGCTATCGCACCGATCCGAAGATGTCGCCAGAGGTGCGCGCCGCGTGCACGCCGAAGGTTGCGGCCGATGCGCCGGTGGGGCAATGGAATCGCATCGAGATCTCGATGCGCGGCGACAAGCTCACCGTGCGGCTGAATGGCAAGCTGGTACTCGACGGTGCCACGCTGCCGGGCGTACCCGCGCGCGGTCCGATCGGATTGCAGAGCCACGGTTGCTCGATCGAGTTCATGAACATCTATGTGCGCCCGGTCGCGCGCTGAACGCGCGGCTCAAGCATGAATGCGCCGAGATCCCGTTGGCTCGCGCGCGCCTTGAGCACCAGATCGCGACACTCGAACTTCACACGCTCAGTCGCTCGCTGATCGGTGCCGTACGCGCTGACAGAGCCGTGTTGGTCCACCAGGCGCTCCGCAAGCTCACCCATGGTCAGCAACGGCAGGTGTGCGGGCGCGTGGACGAATTGCTGATCGGCGGCCGGGCGCGATGCATCAATCAGACCGCACGCAACGCTCAACGCGACGGGCCCCTCCAGGAGATTGACGCCCATGCTGACGAGGATTCGCCCGTCGAGCAGCGCGTCGAGCGCTTGCAGATCACCGGTGACTGCGATCGTGCCCCGTAACGCGGCGGCCAGCTGCTTATCGAGTCGCGCGGCGGCTTCACCATCGCCCGCGAGAATGCGCTCGTTCGGAAGCCCCAAGGCGCTCAACGAGGCGCAGGCTCGATCGAGCGTCATGCGCCGCTCGGAAAAAACCAGGCCGACGCTCGTGTTGGCCATCGAAGTCGCTGCGGGCCAGAGCCCGACGCCGAGAGCGATCGGTCCTGTTGCACCGTGCCGCGGGTGCACGAGATTGGCAAGCACACCGGTTGTCGCGAGCGGCGCGTACATCGAGCAGAATCGTATCCACGCGCTTGACGGCGCCCTCAGCGGGCAGCGCTGACCAACTCGCGCATCGGCTTGCCGAGGGCGGCGCGCTTCGCGACGACAAACGGCTCGTGATGCGTGACATGGCCGATCATGTTCCCGATCAGCTTGCTGATGGTCACGATGCCGCGCTCGCTGTGCACGCCTTCGCGCTGCCACGCATCTTCGGGAAGCGCATGGAGGAACGCAGCGACCCACTGCCGATGCGCCTCGAAGAGCGACGCGACCACCTTCAGATCGCCGACCTGCATCGCCGGCACGGACGACCATGCCGTTTCGTCGTAGCCCATCAGCAGCGGCTTCTGCTCCGCTGTGATCTTGCGCATGCGATGGCCGTACGCCAGATCGCTGTCGAGCATGTGAACCACGAGTTGGCGCATGCTCCAGGTGTTGGCAACGGGATGTGCGTCGAGATCAGCGGGAGAGAGTCCGTCGATCCAACGATGGAGGTCCGAGGCGCCGGCCTCGTAGCGGTCGATCTCGGTCTTGATGGCAGTCGTGGTGGCGGTCGTCATGGTCGCAGCGTACGACCGACGCCCGTCCAGGTTCGCGCGATCAGCCGCCGCGATACTCGCAGCGCGTGGTGCAGGTTTCTTCCACGATCACGGCGGCAAGCATCGGCAGCACCGGCTTGAGTCGCTCCCAAATCCAGACCGCGACCATCTCGCTCGTCGGATTGTCGAGGCCTTCGATCTCGTTCAGCACGCGGTGATCGAGCGCTGATTCGATCGGCTCCGTGGCGCGCTTGAGGTCGCCGTAGTCGATGAGAAACCCGCGCTCGCGCGGCATGTCGCCTTCGACCACCACTTCCACATGGAAGGAGTGGCCATGCATACGCCGACACTTGTGACCTTCAGGAAAGGTCGGCAGCCAATGCGCCGCCTCGAACGAAAAGCGCTTGCTGAGTTGAACGCGCATGATCGAGCGTGATCGGACCTGATCGAGCGTCAGTGTGCGAAGCTCGCACCGCGCTGGCCACTTCGCCACGCGCGGTCCGCGAAGGGTCAGGCCTTTGCGGCCTTCGCCTTCTTCTCGGCCTTGGGCTTGGCGGCCTTCTTCTCCGCCTTCGCTTCAGCGCTCTCCTTCGGCGTCTTTGCACCACCGAGCATCTCGGTCTCGAAGTGCTTCAAGCCGCGGCGCTGATCGCGCAGACGACGGCTGCGACCGGTGCGATCGCGCAGGTAGTAGAGCTTCGAGCGTCGCGTGTCGGCGCGGCGCACGATCTCGATCTTCGTGAGTCGCGGCGAGTGCACGGGGAAGATGCGCTCCACGCCTTCGTTCGCCACGATGCGACGCACCGTGATGACGGCGTTGATGCCGCGGCCCTTCAGTGACAGCAGCACGCCCTGAAAAATCTGGGTGCGCTCCTTGTCGCCTTCAACGATCTTGTAGTGCACATCGATGGTGTCACCGACCGTGAGGCGCGGAAGGTCCTCCGCCTTCTTGAGCTGCTTGGAGACGACGCTTTCGATGACTTCGGTGCGGTTCATTGTTCAAGGTCCTTCTGCGGTGCGGGCGGATGCCGGCATTCGACTGCGTTCCAAAGGTCGGGGCGACGCTCTTGCGTGCGCCGGACCATCTCTCGTTGCCGCCATGCTTCGATGGCGGCGTGGTCGCCCGAAGTGAGAACCTCGGGCACCGTGCGGCCGCGCCACTCGCGCGGCCGTGTGTAGTGCGGGCAATCCAACAGTGGACGCCCTTCTGGATCGCGACGGGAGAATGAATCCTCCGCCGCGGACTGATCGTGTCCGAGCACTCCCGGAAGGAGTCTCGTCACGGCATCGGCGACTGCCAGCGCAGCGAGTTCGCCACCTGACATCACGAAGTCTCCGACGCTGAGCTCGAGTGGGCGAAGTTCCTCGATCGCCCGCTCGTCGATTCCTTCATAGTGACCGGCGATCAGAAGCAGCCGGTCACGCTTGGCAAGGTCTTCCACGCGGGGTTGCGCCAGTCGCTCGCCCTGCGGCGTGAGCAGCACTCGAAGTGCCGTTCGCGCATCCAACTGTTCAACGGCTTCGACCGCGTCCACGAGCGGCTGACACATGAAGACCATGCCAGGCCCGCCCCCGAAGGGACGATCGTCGACTTTGCGATGGCGGTTGTCGGCCCAGTCGCGGATGTCATGGACCTTGAAGTCCACCGCACCGCACTCCGTCGCACGCCCAAGGATGCTCGCCGAGAGAACCGGCGGAAACATCTCCGGGAAGAGTGTGAGGAAGTCGATGCGCATCGGCGGCGATCGGGGGGGATCAAGCCGCGATCACGCCTTCTTCGCCTCCTTCTTCGGGCCGGTCTTGACGCTCTTGGAGAGCTCTTCGAGTTTGGCGATGACGCCCTTCGGCAGCGTGCCGCCAGCCTTGCGAATGAGCCCGGCCGCAGTGATCGACGGCTGCGCGCCGGTCGACAACCAATGCTGCACGCGATCGAGCTTCAAGTTGTACTGCTTGCCCTCTTCTGCAATGGGCGAGTACCAGCCGAGGTTCTCAATGACGCGCCCGTCGCGCGGTGCGCGCTTGTCCATCACGCTCAGCCGGTAGAAGGGCGAGTGAGTCCTCCCCATACGCTTCAATCGCAGAACGACCATTGGTTCAAACTCCTCGTCAGCCGCCTCCTCGCTGCGATCAGCCGCGCGGCTGAATCTTCGAAGCGGAGCGCCGTGGAAGTGCCGGTGAGTGCGAAGCCGCGGTCGTGCGGTTCCGCTCCGGCACCCGTGCGACGCCCTTTGGACGGGCAGGTGCGAACCGGGCAATCTAGCGAATTCGCGACCGCCGCTCAACTCCGTGACTCGCCAGCCCATGGCGGCCGGATTCGACGGGGGAGGGAGGAAGAGCCGCACCTCGGATGGCGCTGGGTGTTCGACGCCCGCTCGCGAGTGCGGCCACTCAGGGCAACACGCCCGCGAGCCATGAGACGAAGGTGACGATGATCCAACGGCCGACGAATTGCATGAAGCCGAAGCCACCGAGCATGCCGGCGATGATGAGGATCGCGAAGCCGCCGTTGAGTACGCGCGGATCGCGCAGCCATCGCTCGACGGGTCGGAATGCAGTGGCAAGTATCGCGCTGCCGTCGAGCGGCGGAAGTGGCAGGAGATTGAAGATCGCAAGCAGCACGTTCACGAAGGCGCCGGTCTCGAGCACCGTGATCACACCGTGGTGAAGTCCGGGCTGCGCCGTCGAGTACTTGATCCACAGCACGAGCGCCGTCATCAGGATGAGTGCGAGTGCGATGTTGACCGCAGGCCCTGCGAACGCGACGAGCGCGCGCGATCGACGACCATGGCGGAAGTTGCCTGGGTCGATCGGCATCACGCCCCAGGTGATGCCTGCGAATGCGAAGAGGATCCACGCGAAGGTCGGAATGTGCACCGCGGGATTCAGCGTGAGATGTCCGAGCCGGCGCGGCGTTGGATCGCCCTGTCGCTCGGCCGCGAATCCATGCCCCAACTCGTGCAGCACGATCGACGCAATGACCCAGCCGATCCACGCCACCAACATGAGCGGGTCGGCGTAGTAGAGACGGTGAACCCACCAGTCGCTCATGAGTCTCTGGCTCCCGCAGGCTTCGCACGCCCCGCATCTCGCGCGAGACTCTCGTTCGCCGCATCTGCCGATTTCCCTGCACTCCGCTCGTGAGCACGAAGGAACCGCCACGCGGTGCGCGTATACCCGTCGATCGCTTCGCGCTCCGTGAGTCGATCATCACCGACCGCGCATGGTGTGCGCGGACTGCCGGCAGACGCCGGATTCCCATCTGCATCCGCCAGTGCCATCGCGGCGTCGGCGCCTCGCTGTGCTTCGATCATGCCCTGACGCGGATCAATGTCGACGATCGGCCAGTCGCTTCCGAATCCGAGCACCGCACCGTGTTCGATCAGCGCGCGGAATGGAAAGAACCGGTTCATGCGCGACGGTCCAAGCCGTGCATGAGCCGGCGCGCGGTCAAAGGTGCGGTGATGCGGTTGCATGCTCACGAGCCGTCCGCGCAGCCGCGGAACATCGTCCGGGTGAATCGTCTGACAGTGCTCAAAGCGTGTGACGCGCGCGGCGTCGATCGGTTCGATTGCATCAAGCGCCACACGCAGTGCTTCGTCGCCGATGGCGTGAATGGAAGGAGAGAGGCCAGCGTCGATCACGGCGCGCGCCCATTCGCGCAGCGTTCCGTCGGCGGCATTCTCGACGAGCATTCCACGGTTGCCGAGGTCGTCGGCATAAGGCTCCAGCATCCGCGCGGTGCGACTGCCGAGCGTTCCGTCGGCGAAGGCCTTGAAGCCGTTGATCCAGAGACGATCGTCACCGGTGATGCGTCGCGCGAGTGCGACGTCGAACTCGTCGCCGCGATCGAGCAGCGTGATCGCCACGCGAATTGGCAGTTCCGCGCGGAGCGGCTCGTAGACCCGCTCGACATCGTCGAAGTACTCCATCGAGCAGACGGCGCTGATTCCCAGCGCGGCGGCGTGTGCACACGCAGCGCGGAGCGCCGCTTGCTTCTCCTCCACCGATGGCGCCGGCACGATTGGATTGACGAGGCGCCACGCCGCCTGTTCAAGCAGCATGCCCGTCGGCTCGCCGCCTGCGTTGCGCACCACCATGCCACCCGGCGGGCAGGCCTCGAGGTCGATCATGCCGAGCACTGTGTCATTTACCAGACACGCGTGCTGATCCATGCGATACGCGACAACCGGGCGATCAGGCGCTTCGCGCAGCCACAAGCGATCCGGCAGTCGACCTCCCCATCGCTCGTGATCCCAACCGTGCGCCTGGAGCCACGCGCCCTGAGGCAGCGCTGCGTGTCGCTCGGCGATGGCGCGCTCAAAGGACTCCCGGTCATTCACCCGCGAAAGGTCGAGCTGCGACAGCGTGAGCCCGCCGAGCAGCAGATGCACATGGCAATCGACGAAGCACTGCGCAGGATCGGGTGCATGCATGCAGCGGCGTATGCTACGGCCATGTGCACATTGAACCGACGCGTCCCTTCCCAGGCGAGTCGAATGATCATCCTGAGCTTGACAGCGCTGAGCGCGCTCGGCGTCGCGTGCAGCGAGAAGGGCCCATCACCGAGGCCACCGACACCGATTGCAGCGTCATCGCCGTCCTCGACGGCAGCACCAACGCTGAGCGCAGCTCCGGCGGGCAGCGGTGCCTCGAACGCAGCCGGCGGGGGAGCGCCCCACAGTGGCGCCTCCACGGGGGGAGCTGCATCCGCGCCAGCGACGAGCGCAGCGGCGATGAAACTCTCAAGCGCCGACGGCGACCAGACGCGCGTGGAAATCGCCAATCTCGTGATGCCGAAGCCGGTCACTTGGATCTGGCAGCGACCGTCGATGCAATTTCGCACGCTCCAGTACGGAGTGCCCGCTGATGGCGGCGCGACGCCGGATGCCGAGCTCATCTTCAGTCTCTTTCCGCCCGGCGATGGCGGGCCGATCGAGCCCAACATCGATCGCTGGGCGAATCAGTTCCGCACCGAGGATGGTCAGGGCGCAAAGCCTGAGAATCGCACCACGCGCGAGATCGCCGGTGTGAAGGTGACGAGACTCGATCTGCGCGGCGCCTACATGGGCATGGGCGCTGCCGCGCCGCGCCCGGACATGACGCAACTTGGCGCCATCATCGAGTCGCCCGATGCGATGGTCTTCGTCCGACTGCTTGGCCCGGCCGCGACCGTTGAGTCCGCGCGCAAGGAGTTCGAAGCGATGATCGACGGACTGACGCGCGCGGCGCCGAGTGCAGCCGCCGACGCGCCCGCGCCCTAACGCAAGCGGACGGCGACACTCGCCCGTTCGTCACTTTTTCGCGGCGGCGAAGCGCTTGTTCACTTCGCTCCAGTTGACGACATCCCACCACGCGCCGAGGTAGTCCGCGCGGCGGTTCTGATACTTCAGGTAGTACGCGTGCTCCCAGACATCGACGCCGAGGATCGGCGTGCCAAGCACATCGGCGACGCCCTTCATCAGCGGGTTGTCCTGATTCGCGGTGCTCGTCACGGCGAGTGATCCATCAGGCTTCACGATCAACCATGACCAGCCGGAGCCGAAGCGCTTCATGCCGCCCTCGGCGAACTGCGTCTTGAACGCGTCCATCGAGCCGAACGCCTTCGTGATGGCCGCGTCGAGTTCTGCGCTCGGCGCGCCGCCCGTGCCCTTCGGCGCCATGACCACCCAGAACATCGAGTGGTTGAAGTGACCGCCACCGTTGTTGCGCACCGCGCCGCGCACGGCCTCGGGCGCCGTCGAGATGTCGGCGCAGATCTGCTCGATCGACTTGCTCGCCCAATCCGGATGCGCCTCGAGCGCCTTGTTCAGGTTGTCGATGTAGGCCTTGTGGTGCTTGGTGCGATGGATGTTCATCGTCTGCGCGTCGATCGCGGGTTCGAGTGCATTCTCGGCGTACGGAAGTTCCGGGAGTGTGAATGGCATGAGTGAGTTCTCCGGTGATGGTTTGATGTTGACCGAGCCGGCCTGCGGACCGATCAGTCGATGGGCGGCGGCCGCGCTCAGGGACGCGCAGGCAGCGCCTGCGGCCGCACTGACGGCGACAAGAAAGGTCCTGCGAGGCATCCCGTTCGAGTCCATGGAACGATGAGGATAGCGGCGCGTACGCTTGGCGGTCGATGCGCGGACTTCATCGCATGATCGATGCGAATGCGAACCGAGCGGCGGAAGCACTCCGCACGCTCGAGGATGTCGCTCGCTTCGTCGTCGGTGCAGGTTCGCTCGCGGCCTCGTTGAAGTCGACTCGACACGCACTTCGAGCCGCGATTGCTGAGATGGACGGGCTGGCGCTCGCGGCGGCACGCGATGCGGCGAACGATCCAGGTCGTCCGGCGCTCGATCCAGGCAAACCGGCGCAACGAGGCGCACCAGTGTCACCGCCGATCGTCGCGCGGCGCGATGCAGGCGCCATCGCTGCGGCGGCGGGCAGTCGCGCTGGGGAAGCGCTCCGCGCACTCGAGGAAGCCCTTCGCGCCGTTCGTCCCGAACTGGCCGCGCGAATCGAGCGACTGCGCTATGAGAGCTACGACGCGGCGGCACAGACCACGCTCGCCGCGGGAACAGGACGCGCTCGCCAATGGCGATGCTGCGTGATCCTCACCGAGTCACTCTGTCGACGACCCTGGCGCGAGGTGCTTCGCGCAGCGCTCGACGCTGGCGCCGACTGTGTGCAACTGCGCGAGAAGTCGCTCGCGGATGGCGCGCTGCTCGATCGCGCGCGCGAGATCATTGCGATGGCGCGTCCGCGCGGTGCCACCGTGTTCGTCAACGACCGAGTCGATGTCGCGCTCGCAGCGGAAGCCGACGGAGTTCATCTCGGTTGCGACGACTTGCCGATTCGCGATGCACGCTCACTCGGCGGGCCATTGCTGATCGGCGCCAGTACGCACGATCTCGTCGAGGCCGAGGCCGCCGTCGCCGCCGGCGCCGACTGCTGCGGGGTCGGCGCCATGTTCGCGACCACGACCAAGCCAGATCGTGAGGCGAGCGGGCCTTCGTATCTGCGTGCATTCATCGAGCGCTTTCCGAGCGTGCCGCATCTCGCGATTGGCGGCATCACCGCCGCCACCTTGCCGGCGCTCGTGGCCGCAGGTTGTCGCGGCATCGCCGTCAGTGGAGCAATCTGCGGCGCTGACGACCCCGGCGCGGCCACCGCTGCTCTGCTCCTCGCCATCGACGCTGAACGCGGAGTGCTCGCGTGAACGACTCAACGGACGCACCACCAGGAGTGCTCGCGTGAGCATCTCGAACGTGGAGCTCACACTGCTCGGCACCGGCACCAGCTCGGGCGTTCCCGTCATCGGCTGCGACTGCGCGGTCTGCCGCTCCGACGATCCGCGCGATCGACGCCTGCGCAGCGGGGCGTTGCTGCGATTCAACGACGCGCAGGGTCACGCCCGCGCGATTCTCATCGACTGCTCGCCGGACCATCGCGAACAGGCGCTGCGCATCGGCCTGCGGCGCTGCGACGGCATCCTCTTCACGCACCATCATGTCGATCACACCTTCGGTCTCGACGAGGTCCGGCGCTACAACGCGCTGATGAGTGCGGCGATCGATATCTACGCGGACGCGCGCACGCTCGAACATCTCGAACGCGTCTATCGCCACATCTTCCGATCGTCGGAGAACTTGAACGACTCGTTCGTCGCCACGCTCGTGGCGCGAAGGATCGAAGCGGGGCGGTCCTTCGAGCTCTTCGGCCTGCGCGTGTCGCCGATCGAATTGCTGCACGGTCGCGTGCCCGTGCTTGGATTTCGCTTCGACGCGGCGCCGAGCGCTCGCGCTGAGGCCGACTCCATCCTTCCGCTTGCATACTGCACCGATGTCAACGCGATTCCGCCCGCGTCCTGGCGCGAGCTCACCGGGCTCCGCACGCTGGTGCTGGACATGCTTCGCTACCGCGCGCATCCGACGCACTTCACCGTCGACCAGGCGATCGCGGTGGCTGAGCAGATCGGCGCCGACCGGACGCTCTTCGTACACATGACGCATGACATCCGGCACGCTGAACTGGACGCGAAGCTGCCCCCCGGCATGCAACTCGGCTTCGACGGCCTGCGGATCCGCGCCGCTTCGAGCGACGCCGTCACGAACGCTGCCGCTGCCGAGGCGACCGCCACGAACGCGGCGACCATTGACGCCTCAGCAACGGATGCTGCCCCCTCGCACGGGGCCCGGCTTCCGCTATCATCGTCGCCCCACCCATGGCCCAACTGAGGCAGATCAAGAAGCGCATGGTCGCCGTCCGCACGATTCAGCGGATCACGAAGACCATGCAGATGATTGCGACCGCCAAGTTCACCGCCGCCATGGCGCGTGCAAAGGCGAGCCGACCGTATGTCAATCGCGTGCGCGAGATGGTCGGCGAAGTCGCCGCCGCCGCCGGCGATGTCTCCCATCCGCTCATCGACGGCACGGGCAAGTCATCCGGCAAGGACCTCGTGCTCGTCATCGCGAGCGATCGCGGACTCTGCGGTGCCTACAACGGCCATGTGCTGCGCACCGCCATGTCGCAGGTGAAGAGAGTCGGCGCCGAGAAGCGGGAACTCGTGCTCGAGACGAGTGGCAAGAAGGCCGTCGGCTTCTTCAAGTTCGCGCGCGTGCCGGTGGCGGCGCGACATGCCTTCGGCGATCGGCCGAAGCTCGAAGAGGTCGAGATGCTCGCTGATCGACTGCTTGAGGACTTCCTCACGGGCCGCGTTGATTCGGTCAGCGTGGTGAGCATGAAGTTCATCTCGAACAGCCGGCAGAATCCGGAAGTCATGCAGCTGCTCCCGATGACGCTGCCGACGAGCGCCCATGATGCGGCCAAGTCCGCAGGTGGCGAAGCGCTCTACGAATTCAGCCCTTCCAGCAGCGAATTGCTCGACGACCTGCTTCCTCGCTGCGTGAAAGTATCGCTCTATCAGGCGTTCATGGACGCCATCGTGAGCGAGAACGTGATGCGCATGGTCGCGATGAAGGCCGCGTCGGACAACGCGGGTTCGCTTGGTCGCACGCTGCGACGCAGCTACAACCGCGCTCGTCAGGCACGCATCACCACGGAACTCACCGAGATCGTTTCGGGCGCTGCCGCACTCGCGTGATTCACGCAACCGTCCGGAGCTCGCAACGCGGCGATTGCAATCGCGCCGCTGTTTGACGGTTTGGCGCTACTTCTTCTTCGCCGATCGGAATCGCGGCTTCGCCAGCGCTTCCTGCAACACGCCTTCGTCATCAGTCGTGCGAACCGGCATGCCGTAGGCGACTTCGTTGCCGCCCTTCTCCCAGGCGCGCAGTCCACCGGTGAGCGTGTAGACATCCCAGCGGTCCACTTCGATGAGACGCTTGCTCAACGCGCGGGCCACGACATCGTCGTAGTCCGTGTCGTACACGACGAGCACCTCGTACGCCTCAAGCGGTGCTGCGGCGCCTTCGCGCAATTCGCCGAACGGCACGAGAATCGCTCCGGGAATGTGGCCCGCTGCGTAGTCCTTCTCGGTCCGCGGATCGACATAGGCCATGGTCTTGGTGCGGCCGATGGAGAACCCCTTCGGCTCGTTGAGCGTCGTCGCGTTCGTGACCGAGACCCACTTGATGTCGTTGTCGTCGGTGCGTGTCTCGCACGCGCCGAGCAGCATGACCGCGCCGAGAAGCGCGGCGGCGCCGAAAGCCACACTCGCCAGATGGGCTGTGGCTGCGTCGCCCAAACCGTTCGCAGGGTTGGGCGGCGCGATCCGTGCGATGCCGTGGAGTGTCATGTGAGGCCATCGTCCGCTGATTCGCGGCTCTCCGCAAGTCTCGCTTACAGCAACTCGATCACGCCGTTCGGCTACAATAGGGCCGATGGCAACTTCCGCACTGTTCGTCGCAACGCTCGTTCTACTGGCCGTCGGTGCACCTCAGAGCGGCTCCTTGGTGCCACCCATCGGTCCCTCGTCGCGCCCGAATTCGCCGCCCGATGCGAAGGACGTGGTGAAGGTCGAGCACGCGGGTCTGTGGCGTGATGCGGCCGGTCGCGTCATCGTCGGCGTGCGCTTCACAATGGCGCCGAAGTGGCACATCTACTGGAGCAACCCAGGCGACAGCGGCCTCTCGCCGCAGTTCAAGCTCGCACTGCCCGATGGTTGGACGCTGGGCGACGAGATCTTCCCGCGACCGGATGTCTTCGAACACGATGATGAGACGACCTTCGGATACGAGGAGCGATGTGTGCTGCTGCTTCCGTTCACCGCAAGCGCCGAGGCCGTGTCCACTCGCGTCGCGATCGAGGCGCGCTATCTGGTGTGCAAGGGCATCTGCCTCTCGGGCGACGGTTGCATCGAAGTCGATCTTCCTGACCGCGCGGCGATCGCCTCACTGCCGATGGTGCCCGAGGTCGTTGAGGGTCGTTCCATTCCGAAGCCGCTGAGCGCAGCGGAGGGCCGCGCATCGGCCGCGCGGCACCGCTTGGTGATCGAAGGCGCATTGCCCGCGCCGACATCGAACGGCGATCGTCCCATTCGATTCCTGCCCTTCGACTTCCCCGGGTTCCGCCTCGAAGGGTCGCCGTTTTTCGCCGCGCGCTCCGACGGGACCCGATTCCGCCTGGAAGTGCCGATCGAGTTGGACGCAAACGACGCGCCAGCGCAAACCCTTCGTGCGGGCGGACTTGTGACTATCGGTGCAGGGCGTGCGGATCCGTGCTTCGAATTTACCCTACAAGTGGCTCACGCGACCGATAGTCCGTGACCCTATCGTTTGCATCAAGAAACTACTCGGCGGCCTTGTGCCGCCAAGCGCAGCTCGCCGAGGGCCGCACACAACAGTCTCGGCTACAGGAGATATCGAATGACTCGAAGGAACACGTTGGTTGCATCGATGAGCATGGTGCTCGCGTTCGGCGCCGCCGCCTTGATGGCAGCGGCCCCCGCGGACGACACCACCGGCACCGGTGGCCAGGCGAAGGACTACCGCGCTGGACAGGATCACCCCTCGGCCGGCAAGAAGAAGGACGGCGACAAGGGCGACAAGGCTCGCGCCAAGGATGCGAAGGGCGGCGCCACCATCGGTCAGAAGGCGCCTGAGTTCCAGTTCACCGATGTGACTGGCAAGAGCCACAGCCTCTCCGAGTTCGCCGGCAAGACCGTCGTCATGGAGTGGATCAACCCGGGCTGCCCGATCTGCAAGGGCAAGGTCGAATCAGGCGCGGTCGCCAAGATGATGACGCAGGTGAAGGAAGCCGATCCGACCGCCGTCTTCATCTTCGTCAACAGCACGAACCCCGACATGGGCGGCTCGGCTGACAGCAGCGCGAAGTACCTCAAGGACAACAAGATCGAGGGCATCGCTTTCTGGGAGGCCGATGGCGCGGTTGGTCACCTCTACGGCGCTGCCACGACGCCGCACCTCTTCGTGATCGACAAGACGGGCACGCTCGCCTACTCGGGCGCGATCGACGATGAACGCGCTGACAAGAAGGGCGTGAACTTCGTCGTCAACGCCGTGAAGGCGCTGAAGGAAGGCAAGACGCCGTCGCCAGCGACCTCCAAGCCCTACGGCTGCGACGTGAAGTACAGCAAGTCGAAGGCCTGAGTCGCCCGTCTGGCGATCAGTGCACTGATCGAAGTGGAAAGGGCCCCGTCTTCGGACGGGGCCCTTTTTCGTTGATGTTGAGGCCGAGCGCAGGCGTCCGGCACAGAGCGCGTGCGTCGACCGCGTCTGTTGGCGAGATGCGCGCTCGGCCGTTGCGCGAACTCAAACTGCGGGATCGAGGTTGACCGGCATCACCACATAGGTGAACTCGGCGCCGGCCTTCAGCACTCCAGGCTTGTTGGGTGCCTTGAGCTCAATGATCACTTCGCCGGGATCGATGACCTTGAGCGCGTCCGTCAGGTAGTTCGGGTTGAAGCCGATCTCGATCGGTTCGCCCTGATACTTCTCCATCGGAATCGTGATCTCCGCATCGCCGAGTTCGGGCGCGCGGCTGCGCAGCACCAGTGAATCGGGACCGAAGCTCATGCGAACGCCTTTGCTCTCTTCGTTCGTGAGCAAGGCCGCACGGCGCACCGCGCTGCCGAGTGCATCGCGGTCAAACGAGATGCGCTTGTCGTGATCCTTCGGAATGACATCTTCGAAGGGAGGGAAGGTGCCTTCGACCAATTGCGACAACAGCACTGCTGCGTCCGGTCCTGCACCGATCTTGAACTGGATCCGTGTCTCTTCGCGAGCGACCGAGACGACCGCAGCAGGATCGGTCATGAGTCGGTTGAGGATGTTCATCGTCTTCGTCGGCACGATGGCGCGGAAGTCGCCCTCACCCTTCGTGCAATCGCCGCGAGCGACCGCGAGTCTGCGTCCGTCGGTTGCGACCATGCGCAGGCGCTTGCCGGTGCGATCGATGAGCACGGCGTTGAACGCGTAGCGACTCGTGTCCATCGCCGTCGCAAAGAGCGTGCGAGCGACGAGACGACGGAAGTGCTCGGCGGTCGTCTCGAAGTCGACCTTCGACGCCGGCAGTTCCGTCAGCTTGGGGAAGTCCTTCGGATCGTGGACGAAGATGCGGTACTTCGCATCCTCACCGCGTACGAGCAGCGCGTTGCCTTGCGTTTCAAGCGTGAGCGTGGCGTCCTCGCTGGCGCGAACGATCTGCAGCAGCTTCTCCGCGGGAATGAGCGTGTCGCCTTCGTGCTGCACATCGACCTGTGGCACGCTTACGGCGACGCCGACTTCGGTGTCGGTGGCGCGGAGCGTGAGCAGGCCATCCTTCGCGGTCACGCGCACGCACGCGAGTGCGGGGGAGGTGTTCCGCGGTGCCACAACGCTCGCCGCCGTCGTCAGCGCCTCGAGCAAGTGCGATCGATCACAAACGACCTTCAACATATCTGCCATGGTGCCTCGTCCTTCCCCGGAAGCAGGGGACGGGAGTGTAACCGCCGCGCTCCTGCGACCGTGAACGATCGGTGGCTCATCTCAGTCGAACGGGATACCGTGCCCGCATGGCGCTGCACCTCCTGCGACTCGTGAACCACTGGTTTGCGATCGCCGCATTCTGGGGGTACCTGGCGGCGTTCGCGCTGGCGTTCACCATGGTGATCGTCTTCTTTCCGGTCGGGGCGCTGCTGCTGCTCTTCGTCGCGATCTTCTCGCTGCCGATCGTGGTCGTCGTGTCGCTCACGCTGAGCGCGTGGGAGCGAGCGTGGTGTCGACGATGGCTTCGCAGCGCGCGATGTCCTACCTGTCAGCACACGGAGTCGGTCGAGCGACTCGTGACCGTGCGCGCGGGCGATGGTGCGAGCGGTGGCGCGAGCGATCGCACCGGTGATGCCGATGCTGCCGCCGATGCGCAGATGCGCAATCCCGAGGATCCGCCGTGTTACGAGTGCCGTCGTTGCGGCGCCTTCTTCTCCGCGTCCGGAGAAGGCGTCGAATCGCCAGTTGCCGTGGCGGCAGCGACCGCGTGATCGATGACTTCGCGCGCCGTCACTGCAAGGTGCGCGTTGCCCATGAAGAGAATCATCTGTCCGCTCGGCAATACCTCGATGAGCAAGCTCGATCCAGGCGCCGCGACGGAGACTCCTTGCGTGTCCTTCGTACCATCCGTGAGGATCACGCGAAGCAGGTCGCGCAGCGTCATGTGATCGACGGGACCGAGCATGATCGGATCGCGCGTGTTGAGCTCGACTGACGCCATCTGATCGATGGCCATCCATGTTTCGTTCGGAGCCATGCCGCTGGAAACGGCTTCGAAGACCTCGCGCCAGCGACCAACGGGAATGATGAGCACTGGATCGAGGCGCAATCGGTGTGCGAGTCCTTCGACGATCGCGGGCATCGCCTGCCGCGGCACACGACTCACTTCCGGCGGCAACGACACAGCAAGTCGATGATCACTCGCCGCGATGTCGATCACCACCAGATGCGGCGACTCGCGCAGCGCAAGATGCAGCTCCGTGTCGGTGCGCTCCGCTTCCTCCAACCCTTGCTGCTGCAGGGCGGCCCACGCTTCCGAATAGCTGACGAACTCCACCGTTTGCTCCTTAGGGAGCCGGAGACGAGATGAGAGAGTGCTCCGGCGGCGCTCACTGTACAGGATGCGGGCGGGTCCCCATCGGATCCGGGTACCATCGCTGGTGCGCGGACCGCGACGCATTCGCGCGCCCATGAGGACGCTTCTCTTCGTCTGCACCGGCAACACCTGCCGCTCACCCATGGCGGAGGCGATCGCGCGTTCGCTCATCGACCGCGGCGAGATCCCGGGTGTCGGTCGTGAGCTCTTCATTGCTTCCGCGGGCGTGGCGGCGGGCGACGGCATCCCGATCTCGGAGCAGGCGATTCAGGCGCTCAAGAAGCTTGGAATCGAGCACGATGGCACGAGCAAGCGTCTGACGCCGGAAATGGCCAGCCGGGCCAGCGTGATCCTGGGCATGACGGACGCTCATGTGGAGGAGATTCACCGTCTGCTGGCCGAGGGCAAGGCTGATGCCTCAGTGCGCCTCGAAAAACTGAATCCAAGTGGCAGCATTCAAGACCCGGTCGGGATGGGGCAAGCGGCGTATGATCGAGCGGCCAAGCAGTTCATCCGTCTCCTTCCGGGAAGGCTCACGGAGTTGCTGAAATGAAGATTGCTCTCGGCGCGGATCATCGTGGATTGGCGGTTTCGCAAGGGGTCGTGATCCAGTTGCGGGCCGATGGCCACGAAGTCCTGGTGCTTGGTGAGACGACGGGGCAGCCGTGCGATTATCCCGACTCTGCGTTCATGGTGGCATCCGCGGTGGCGGACGGCCAAGCCGATCGTGGCATCCTCATCTGCGGCACGGGCATCGGCATGTGCATCGCCGCGAACAAAGTCAGGGGCGTGCGCGCAGCACTGGCGCAGGATGAGTTGAGCGCTCAGCTCAGCCGGACGCATAACGATGCGAATGTGCTCTGCCTCTCGGCCGATCTGCTCGGGCAGACCTTGGTGAAGCGGATCGTGGATGTCTGGTTCCGAACGGGATTCGAAGGCGGTCGCCATGCGCGGCGTGTCGAGAAGATCCGCTGCATCGAGAATGGACACGATCCCCGTGAGCGCAACGGCAACGCCGATCACAAGTCGCAGTGCACGAACGCACCGTTGCCCGGCGGGGTGCCGAGCGCGTCGCCTGCACGCGATGCGTCGCGCCCGAGTTGATCTGCAACGAGCAGTCGGGCCGATCCAATACCTGACCACCTGCGTGATGAAGGCGCGGTTCCTTTGACGCTGCAGCGTGGCGACGCCGGAGTGCTGCGAATTCGCGAATCGAACGAATGACGATGACGCTGCATGGACGCACCAACTCTGTGACGCGAGCACGAATCGCGACGGCGATCGCGTTGTGGCTGGCGCTTTCGGTGGGCTCGGAGTTGGCACGGCGTTCCACAGCACTCACGGGATTCATGGGCACTTTCTGGACGGCCCCGTTCGGCGCGGCTGCACTTCCTGAGTTCGGCGGACCGGAGTCGACCGCACGCGACATCCTCGACCGACTTCGACTGGAGCAGCAGCAGAGCATCGAGCGCTCGCTGGCGGTGCTCGATTCGCGCTTCGACGAGTATCGCGATCGAAGCGGTGCGTTCGCGAAGGATCTGCTCCGCTGGTCCACGCGCGGAAGGCTTGCGTGGCGCTCCATGAAGGATGTGGCGGGGGGTGACTCGAACGCTCGGCGCGAGCTCGTGCGCGAGCGCTTCGAGGCGATCGTGGTGAGCGAGGCGCAACTACGCACAAACATCTTCGAGACCGTGGAGCGATTGGCGCTCGAACTGCGAGCGGATCGTGCCCGGGCGCTGGCGCGCGTGCGCGCGGCCGTGGCGGTCGATCCACTCGCGGCCGGCGACTCGGATCGACTGAGTAGTGAACTGGCGCGACTCGATGAGCAGATGGATCGCATGCTGCTGCGGCAAGCTGATCGATCGCTGATCATGGCGGTGGCCACGCTCGTGGGCGCGACCGTGGTGACCGAGATCGTGGCGATGGCGATCGGCTCTGCGATGACCGGCGCCGCGGTTGGTGCGGCGGGCGGGTCGATCATTCCCGGTGCGGGAACAGTCGTCGGATTCGCCACCGGATTGGCCGCGGGGGTAGCCGTTGACTGGTGGTTGAGCTCGGAGCTCGAGCAGGATCTCACGCGGCGCAGTGCGGTGGCGATCGACGCGTTGCGACGCCGCGTGATCGACGGAGACGCGGAGATCGATCAGCCGCATGATGCTCGCGACGCTCGCGACGCTCGGGGCACCGTGCGCGGGCTTCGCGCGATGCTCGAGTCCATGGCGGAACGCGAAGCGGAGGCGCTCGAAGCGCCGATGATGAAATGGGACCGGCGGCACGAACGGGAACGACGAGAGCGCGGCGCTCGCGCCGCACGCAGGACGGAGCAACAGCCATGAACGTGATCGGCGCAGCGTTGGTGTTGGTGGTGACGGCGCAGAGCGGCGTGGCGCTGCGAGCGCTCGCCGAACAGGTCATCGAACGACTTGGTGCGGCGGGAGGTCGTGCGGCCATCGTGCAGATCGAACGCGCGGGTGGACGCGCGGCCGTCGAAACGGCGCTTCGGCAAGCAGAGCGCGAAGGCGGCGAGGCGCTTGCTGCGCGTGCTGCGGCCGTGCTCTCAGACGCCGGCGCACCGGCACTCGGCGTGCTGGCGAAGTCACCCGCGCGCGCACTCGCGGCGCTCGATGGATTGAGCGGCCCAGCGCTCAGGAGTGGTGTCGCCGCGATCGAGCGGCAACCGTCGATTCTCTCACTGCCGACGGAACTCGCAGGACGAGCGGTGACGGCCGAAGCGCGCTTGCCCGGCGTCGGCGCCACCATCGTCGAGTCGCTCGGCGACGATGGCGCGCGCGTGGCCGCCGAACTCACGGAGTCGCAGGGTGTCTCACTTGCCCGCTGGTCGAAGGATGTTGCGTCACTACCGGCCAAGGAAAAGACGAGCGTGATCGCGGCGCTCGAGAAGCGTCCCGGTGTGATTCTCGACTATCTCGATCGACATCCGGGCGTGCTCGTCGGCGGCGCGATCGTTGCAGGCGCTGCTGTCGTCGAAATGACTGCGCTCGTGAGTGGACAGGAGGGTCCAGTCTCGGCCGCCGTGCGCGGCGGAACCAAGATCGCCGACGAAGCGCTCTCCACGCCGCTCGCATTCACGATCACGCTCGCCGGCATCGCGGCCGTGGCGCTCGGTGTCTTCTATGTGCTGCCGACAGTGCTCAAGCGCTGGCGCCGCGCGTCCCGCGCCGTGTGAATCCTTCGGCCAGGTCCGTGAGCAGTCGCACGCCCCATCCGGTGGGACCCTGCACATAGAGATCGTTGTCTCGCTCCACGCTGTCGACACCCGCGATGTCGACATGCGCCCACGGGATCTTCTCGTCCACAAAGAACGACAGGAACGCCGCGCCCTGGATCGGGTGCGCGCTGCGCATCGGATTCGAGTTGATGAGATCGGCGTGCTGGCCACGCATGAAGTCGCGATGCTCCGTCCAGAGCGGCAGTCGCCAGATCTTCTCGCCGCACTCCTGCGACGCACTCTCCAGGCGATTGCGAAGTGCCTCGTGCTCGCAGAAGTAGCCCGCGCTGAAATGCCCAAGCGCCACCACTACACCTCCGGTGAGTGTGGCGACATCGACGATCGCTGTCGGCTCGAGCTTCTTGCAGGTGTAACTCAGTGCGTCGGCGAGCACCAGACGACCTTCGGCGTCGGTGTTCGTCACCTCCACGGTGACGCCGTTGTGCATCGAAATGATGTCGTCGGGGCGGTAGGCATCGCCACCGACCATGTTTTCCGCCACCGCGAGCACGCCACTCACGCGCACGGGCAGTTTCGCCTGCGCGATTGCCTCCATGGCGCCGAGCACGGCCATGCCGCCCATCTTGTCGTACTTCATGCCCTTCATGCCGTTGTTCACCTTCAGGCTGTAGCCGCCGGTGTCGTAGGTGATGGTCTTGCCGATGAGCACGAGATGTTCACCGCGCGCCGCTGGCGCAGGTCGTCGCGGCGTATGCGAAAGGATCACGAGCGCGGGCTTGCTGACGCTGGCGCGACCGACATTGACAAGACCGCCCATGCCAAGCCGCTGCGCTTCCTTGTAGTCGATGACCTTGATCTTGAGTCCGTTGTCGCGCGCGATCTTGCGCGCCGTGGTGACGACCCACTCCGGATGACAGATGTTCGGCGGCGTGGCGCCGAGTTTCCGGGTCAAGTTCGCGGCGCTGCCGAGCAGCAGTCCGCGCTCGAGTCCGCTGTTGAAATCAGCATCGCTTGAAGTGATCGAAAGCGGCGCCTGCGGAGCCGTGCGGCGCGTCGCCGTGCCGTCGAAGAGATCAAAGCGCCAGTTTGCGAGCGTCAACCCTTCGCCGAATGCGCGGCCGAGGCGCTCGATGTCGATCTTCGCCTTCTTCTGATCGTGTGTGGGGATGTTCGTCGGCAAGTGCAGCATCGCGCTGCGCAATCCCATGCGATCGAGTGCGCGCACGAGTTTGCCGCCAGCCTTGCGAAAGCCAGCCGCGCCGATCGATTCGATCTTGCCGAGCCCGAGCAACACGCCGCGATCACCGATCGCGAGCGTCTCGCCTATCTCGCTCTTGAACCCGGGCGTTTCGCGACCGAGCGCGTGAAGCTCGTTGACTGCAGCGGGGGACTTGCCGCGCTTGCGACCTTCCTCCGCGAAGACGCAGACGACGGAGACGGCCTTCGAACCCTTGCCGATCGAGATGCTCTTGAACATGGATCGGCGAGTGTAGATGTTCCGCGATGCGCGGAACGGAGCCGCGAGCCGCGCTGGCCGCGCCGCGCGGGACAGTACCGCGAGCCGCGCTGGTCGCGCCGCGCGGGACACATCCGCGAGCCGCGCTGGTCGCGCCGCGCGGGACACATCCGCGAGCCGCGCGGGGCCTCGCTTGCTGCGCCCTGCCCGCTTCGGGTTGCGAAGCGCAACCTCTCGCTCGTGCTCGCAGCGCGAGGCCCCGTCGTCGGCTCGCCGTCGCACTCATTCGGTGCGTGAGCGGTAGCCTGGAACGCAGCGGTGCCCTCGGTGGGCGTGCAAGAGCCGAGATTCGCACTTGACCCAGTCGGTCGCGCGAGTACCCTCGTCTGAGTGCCGATCGCGTCCGGGGACATGACGCGATCTTTGTTCCGGCTTCCGGTCCCGAGGGCCGCGCTCCGTTGCGCCAAGGCGCAGCACATCTCTGAGGAGACTTGCAGATGAATCCGATTGATCGATTGACACAGGCGTGGGTGTGCGCGACACACTCGTTCGGCGTTCGGCGTTCGGCGTTCGGCGTTCGCCGTTCGCCGTTCGCCGTTCGCCGTTCGCCGTTCGCCGTTCGGCGTTCGGCGTTCGGCGTTCGGCGTTCGGCGTTCGGCGGTAGGCGGTAGGTGGTCAGGCCTCGTCCTGACCGTAACGGTGATTCTGGGGTGTGCCGTTGATCAACAGGCGGCGGCACAATGCTCGACTCCAAGCAGCGACACTCGATATGTGCGCACCGGGGGAAACAACGGGTTATCCGGTCAGTGCTGGGACGAAGCGTACGAGACGCTCGATGCAGCGCTGTCTGATCTTCATGCACCGAACTCAACCGTCACCACCATCCTGATCGCTGGCGGCACCTACAGGCCGGCGAACGCGAGTTCGCCGTTCCAGATCAGTGTGCCGGTGACGATTCGTGGTGGCTACAAAGGGACCGGCGCCGCTCCGGACACGCGCGATCTCGTTGCGTTCGAGACGACCATCAGCGGCGACCTCGGCAACAACGATGCGTGGACTCTCGCCTCGATGAGCGACAACGCGAGGCGCCTTTTCGAGATCGGATTCCCGCCGGCGGAGGCAACCTTCGATGGTCTCACTTTCAAAGGTGGAAACGCGCTGTTGGCGTTCGGAAACGACGGCGGCGCGATCAGAGCGCAGGCGCCGGTGATCGTTGAAGAGTGCATCTTTCGCAACAACGCTGGGCTCGATGGCGGCGCGATCGTTGTTCGCTATCCGCACACTCTGAAAGTGGCACGATCGTCGTTCGAGGCCAATGGCGTCCCGCCGCTCCAGCCGGGTGACTATGAGTACACGGGTGGCGCCGGAGGTGCGATCAGCGCGGGCGGATCGATGACGGTCGTGCGAAGTAACTTCAGCGGCAATCGCCTGGGGGCCGGCGGAAGCGGTGGCGCGATCTACGCACCGCGCCTGTTGCTTGCAGAGACGCGCATCGTCAACAGCACCTTCTTCGGCAACTCCGTCGGGAGTGCGAGCACAAACTTGAGCGCGTTTGGTGGCGCGGTCTACGCGCTGCGCGCACCGCTTGATGTCACCGGGTGCGTCTTCGCCAAGAACACCGCAACCGGGGCATCGAGTTCCGAGGGCGGCGCGATCGGCGGCTCGGCATGGACTCTCTCACAGGTGGAGCTGCGGCTCTGCACCGTTGCAGACAACGTGAGTTCCGGAACCGGCGGCGGCGTCGCGAGCCACTCGATTTCGTGCTTCGACTCGATCGCCTACGGAAACACGGCAGCGAGCGGCACCACTTTCCAGAAGCAGCTGCACTCGACCAGCGCACTCTGGACAATTGAGTATTCGTGCGTGCAGGGGTTGCCGGGCTCGCACACGGTCGGCAACATCTCGTCGAACCCGAACTTCGTGTCGCCGTCGACCAACGACTACTCACTGCTGGCAAGTTCGCCCGCGATCGATGTCGGTGCGAACGCACTCATCCCTGCCGATGTGACGGATGTGAACCAGAACGGCAACTTCACGCAGCCGCTTCCTGAAGATGTCGTACGAAACGAACGAGTGATGGGCTGTGTGGTGGACATGGGTGCGTACGAGCATGAGCGTTGCGCTGGGGATGCAAACCACGATGGATTCGTGAATGGAGCCGATATCGCCGTTGTGCTCGGAAACTGGGGGCTCTGCAGTGGATCACCGTGTGCGGGCGATCTTGACTGCAGCGGCACGGTGGACGGCGCGGACATGGCGATCGTGCTGGGCAACTGGGGAAGCTGCGGAGGCGAACTGGCCGGCGGTGGTGATGGTGCAGAGTCGGAGTCCGATCAGTCCGACGGTTCCGACGGTGCCGCCGACACGATGACACCGTCTGAGGCTGCAGAGGCCTACGGTTTCGAGAGTGTGGAGGCGTTTGCGGAGTGGCTCTCGAGCCTGGAGTTCGAGGCGATGAGCGCACTCGTCCAATGGCTCTTTGGAAGCTGATGCATTGAGTGTGAGTACGACATGAGCGAGCGCGACAATCACAAAGTGCAGAGTTGGAATCGACGCGTGGCGCCGCTTGTGCTGGCAGCACTACTGGCACTGGCTGCGGAGGTCCGCGGCCAGTGCCAGTATGCCGTGCAGGAGTGGGCACCGGCGCAGTGCGAAATCTGGGGCACGATCAACTACACCGGCACGGGGCTGAACAACCTCGGGGCCTGGTGTGGATACCGCAAGATGTGCTACCCCGAGGAGGGTAGTCCAAGCGCCACGCTACCGGTCTACTGTCCGCCCAACGGAGTACCGCAAGTGCTGCCGATGCCGCCGGGTGCCGGGCCATATGGCGCGCGGGCATGGGGCGTGAACGACGCCGGTGTCGTCGCAGGTGTGTCTTTCGAGGGACCGAACGGCGTGCCTGAGAAGGGCTGCATCTGGTGGCCAGACGGAACGATCACCGTGATCCCGCCAGCTCCGGGGGCAACGAACAGCCCCGCCTATGCGATCAACAACAGCAATATGGTAGTCGGTAACAGCGGTACGCAGCCGTATGTGTGGCAGGACGGGGTCCTGACATCAATCCCGGTACCGCCGGGGTTGGGTTTTGGAGGCGCATGGCGCGTCTCCGACAACGGCTTCGTCGTTGGCACTTTCGGCAACCAGAATTCCAACGCCCGCGCGTATCGGTGGAAAAATGGAGAGCTGTCGCTGCTCGAGCCGCTGCCGAACCACCCCATCTCCGTTGCTCGCGATGTCAACAGCACCGGAGTCGTGGTGGGGTACTCCAAGGTCCATCTCTTTCCACTACCGTCTCTATACACCCCCACGATGTGGCTGAGTGACGGCACTCCGATTGAGCTGCCAATGCTCGCAGGATTCACGCTCGGTGGCGCATCGAGGATCAACGATCAGGGAATCATCACTGGTGAGATTGGCGAAGCGGGCCCTCCATACACGGCCGTGGCGTGGATCGACGGCGTGTGCTTCAAGCTCAACAGTCTTACGGTCCCCGGAAGTCCCACCGTAAGCAGCCCAGCTGGGCTCAGCGACTCAAACCTGATGCTGACCGGCGGATCGGCCAGGCTGCTGACGCCGCTCGGTCAGTCATTTGCGGATGTGAACGGCGACTGCGCGGTTGACGGTGCGGATATCGCGAAGTTGCTCGGTGAGTGGGGACCGCGCGAATGGTCGGTCGCGGACCTTGATGACGACGGTGTCGTCGATGGTCGCGACCTCGGGCTGATGCTCGGCGAGTGGACCGCTGCATCGAAGTAGTGAGTCTTGGCGGCATGGACCGCGGGCCAGCGATGCACGCGTCGAGTGTGTGCGACGGCGAGCCGACGACGGGGCCTCGCGCCGCGAGCACGAGCGAGAGGTTGCGCTTCGCAACCCGAGCGGGCAGGGCGCAGCAAGCGAGGCCCCGCGCGGCTCGCGGATGTGTCCCGCGCGGCGCGGCCAGCGCGGCTCACGGATGTGACTTCGCACGGCGCGGCTGTGAATTGGTGAAATCCGAGCGTTCGCGAGGGCAGTGCGTACAGTTCACGCCTCATGGCCGCGTTGCAGAGCGAGTTTGATGTGATCGTGATCGGTGGCGGACACGCCGGCGCGGAAGCGGCGTGGGCTGCATCGAGCGCACTCGGCCCCGATGGGCGCGTAGCGCTCATCACGATGGATCCATCGAAGATCGGTGCGATGAGCTGCAATCCGGCGATCGGCGGGCTCGCGAAGGGGCAGATGGTCCGCGAGATCGACGCGCTCGGTGGCTTGATGGGACTCGCGACCGATGCGACCGGCATCCAGTTCCGCATGCTCAACATGTCGAAGGGCGCCGCCGTGCGCGGTCCGCGTGCCCAGTGTGATCGTCACGCCTATGCGCGCGAGGTGCAGCGCCTGCTGCGCACGCGCGCGAACATCGAGATCGTGGCCGCCACCATCGATCAGTTCGTGATCGAAGAGGGCGAGGTGCGCGGCGTCGTGCTCGGTGCCGGAACGGCGAGCGAACCGCGCATGCTCATCGCCCGCGCCGTGGTGCTCACCACCGGCACCTTCATGCGCGCGCTGATGCACACCGGAGAACGCAAGGTCGAAGGCGGTCGTATCGGCGAGGGCAGCGCGGTCGGCATTTCGGCCACGCTTCGCGCACTGGGCTTTGAACTCGGGCGATTGAAGACGGGCACACCGCCTCGGCTGCGGCGCGAGTCCATCGATTGGCATTCGCTTCGAGCGCAGCCTGGGGACGAGGAGCCGACGCCTTTCTCCGATCTCTCGCCGTCAGCGATGGCGGGGGGGCGCTTTCCCGTGCTGCCACAAGTGGAGTGCCGCGAAACGCACACCAGCGAACGCATCCACGCGCTCATCCGCGACAACCTTCATCTGGCGCCGATGTTCAGCGGGCAGATCGATGCCGAGTGCGGTCCGCGCTACTGCCCGTCGATCGAGGACAAGGTGGTTCGCTTCGCCGATCGCACGGAACACCATGTCTTTCTCGAACCCGAAGGGCTCGAGACGAGCGACATCTACTGCAATGGCATCAGCACTTCGCTGCCTGAATCGGTGCAGCTCGAGATCGTGCGCGGCATGCCCGGCTGCGAGCGAGCCGAGATCGTGCGCTACGGCTACGCAGTGGAGTACGACATGGTCTGGCCGCATCAGATCGACGCGACCGGTGAGACGAAGCTCGTGCGATCGCTCTTCCTGGCGGGCCAGATCAACGGCACCAGTGGATACGAAGAAGCGGCCGCGCAAGGCCTCGTGGCGGGCGTGAACGCGGCGCGGCGCGCGAAGTCGTGCGAGCCCGTGCGCTTCGGCCGCGACGAGGCGTACATCGGTGTGCTGATGGACGACCTGGTGACGCGCACGCCGCGCGAACCCTATCGCATGTTCACAAGCCGCGCGGAACATCGACTGCGACTTCGCGCGGACAACACGGATGAACGACTCACGCCGCGCGGGCGCGAGCTCGGCCTCGTCTGTGATGATCGATGGCGCGCGTTCGAAGCAAGAACGAGGTCGCTTGCGGAGATTCGCGCGGCGATCGGCGCCGCGCGCGCCGACGGCTCGTCGATGGTCGATTGGATCCTGCGCGGCGAACCCGAGGCGCACGATGTGCTCGCGCGATTGGCGGGCCAGACAACGAGCAAGAAGCGCGACGAGCAAACGGAGTTGGGCGTGCACATGCCGACCGAGCCCGTGCCTTTGCCGCTGCAGAACAGCCGAGTACTGCGGCCGCTCGTCGATCGCATCGTGAGCGATCTTCGGTATGCCGGCTATCTGCGCCGGCAGGACGCCGAGATCAAACGACTGCGCGCCTCGGAACGGTCGCCGATTCCCGAGTCGCTCGATCCCGGCTCGATCCGAGGCCTTCGCCATGAAGCGGTGGAAGTGCTTCGTCGATTCCGACCGCGCACCATGGGCCAGGCGTCGCGCTTGGCTGGCGTGAATCCCGCGGATGTGACGCTCATCGCCGTGGCCATCGAGCGCGCGAGACGGCGCGAAGCAACCGCCACCTGAACGAGCGAGACGATCGAGTCATGCGCGGCGGCTGGTTGAACAGCGATGGCTTTGGCACGACGACGCCAACGACCGTAGTGCCGGAATCGCGTAGGATTCGGCCGTTCGTCCCTTGGATCGGCGCACCGTGCATCGCGCACGGGCGCACCATTCAGAGACGAGCGACGCGCCGGATGGCTGTTCACCGCCGGCACGCGCGCCGCCGTAGCTCAATGGCAGAGCACGTGATTTGTAATCTCGAGGTTGCCGGTTCAAGTCCGGTCGGCGGCTTTCGCGCGGCCTGCAGGCTCGCGGCATGGATGCCAACTCTCTCGTTGGGCATGCATCGCGCCGCTGGCTGATCAGGCTCCTGCTGCGGTGTCACGGCTCAGCGCGCTACCGGCCGATCGGACCGAGATCGACTGAGGTGATGCCGGGAATCTTGCGGATCTCCGCCGCGAGCGATCGCATGCCGCGCTCGTCCTCCAGCGACACCTCGTAGGTCTCTTCGACTGCTGCAACCGAGCGAGCCGTGCCGAGTCCAGTGAGGCGCACCACTGACGCATGCGCCGCGATGACTTGCTGCAGTCGAACTGCGTTCTCGAATTCCAGTGCCAAGCGAACTTCGAGCCGACACGGCAGTCCCGCCGAGGTGCGGGGCGATGGCGCTTCGAAGAAGAACCGAAAGCCCGCGGCGGCGACAAAGCAGAGGGGCAGCGCCATGAGCGGCACGGCGAGATAGCCGGCACCTGTCGCGAGTCCAACGCCGACCGCGAGAATCACGAACGCGGTATCGCGCGTGTCTTCGACGACGGTGCGAAAGCGCACGATCGAAAGCGCGCCGACGATCGAGAACGCGCGGGCGATGTTGTCCCCGATGACGATGGTCGTCATCGAAATCAGCACCGTGAGAAGGACCAGCGTGGCAAGTAGCGTGGAGTGTGTGGCGCGCGGCCCGCGCACGGCGCTGACCTGCTCCCCGAAATCTGAACCAGTCGCTATGAGAGTCCCGATGAGCCCCGGTCGGGCTTTGGAGACTCTCGAGGATGAAACGGACACGGCACTCTGCAGAGCAGATCATCGAAAAGCTGCGTGAGTCGGACGCGATGCTGGCCAGCGGGAAGACGCTTGCCCAGGTGGTGCA
>Ga0163150_10000452_pt1 | contig 77209 bp, 67 predicted proteins | sample OliLakLV19P2IB_FD_148628 | JGI IMG/M metagenome (GOLD analysis project Ga0163150, IMG submission 148628) | Freshwater microbial mat bacterial communities from Lake Vanda, McMurdo Dry Valleys, Antarctica - Oligotrophic Lake LV.19.P2.IB | ecosystem: Environmental > Aquatic > Freshwater > Lake >... | reverse complement strand
AATCTAAGTATCATTTTGGTTTCGCACGATCCGGCCGATACGCTCTCGTGGGCTGACCAGATTATGGTTTTGAAAGATGGAAATATCCTGCAGGTTGGTACACCTAAAGACATTTATGAAAATCCGGTGAACGAATACGTGGCCGGACTTTTTGGAAGCTATATGCTACTATCGCCAGTTGCGTTAAAAGTGTTAGGGATAACAAGTAAAACTACCCGTATCATTCGCCCTGAAAACATTGAAGTATTTAAGACCAAGGCGAAAGTTAATACAGGCAAAATATTGTCAATTGTTTATTTCGGCACTCACTACGAAATAGAAATAAAAGCTGGCAAATGGAGGTTGTTTGCTAATAGTAAGGAAAATCAGTTTGTAATTGGTGATAAGGTTAAAGTCAGAATTTTAAAATGAACATGAAAACTGAATTTGATGTAATTGTTGTTGGTGTTGGTTCAATGGGTTCTTCAACTTGTTACCACCTTGCAAGTAAGGGATTGAGTGTGTTAGCTATTGAGCAATTTGATAGTCCACATGATCAAGGCTCGCATGCAGGCCAAAGTCGTATCATCCGTAAAGCCTACTTCGAGCATCCTCATTATGTTCCTTTATTGGAAAAGGCTTATTCAAACTGGCGAGATATTGAGCGTAAAGCTGGTAAACAAATTTACTTCCCAACGGGTCTTCTCTATGCAGGTAAGCCCGATCAGGTTTTGATAAAGGGAGTTCGTGAATCTGCACAGAAATACAATATAAACGTTGAGTCGCTTTCAGCTTCGGAAGCTAAAGCAAGATTTTCCAGGTTTTTCATTCCTTCCAATTATGAAATTTTGTTTGAACCAGATGCAGGCTTTATTACACCTGAGCGTGCTATCCAGACTTATAAAGAGTTGGCGAAAATTTCGGGAGCTGAAATCCATTCAAATGAAAGAGTAATTTCGTGGGAGAAAAATAGAGATACTATTAAAGTTCTGACAAACAATAGTTCGTACACCTGTAAGAAAATAATTTTTACTGCTGGTGCCTGGACGGAAAAACTAATTCCCGCACTGAAGAAGAGTCTAAATGTTACACGACAAGTGATTGCCTGGGTTAATCCGAAAGAGAATTCAGCATTTGAACTGGGAAAATTTCCGTGTTGGATGATTGACGATGAGCATGTTCCCGGCATGTATTATGGGTTTCCCTCCCTGGATGTTAAAAAGTTTGGTGCACCAGCTGGTTTAAAGTTAGCGTATCATTATCCGGGACTACCTTCCGATGCTGACAACGTAAATCGGGTTCCTGAAGTCGAAGAGGAGAGCCGATTAGTTAGCACCATGGAAAAATATTTACCTAATACGTATTCGTCTACACATACTTTAAAAACTTGTTTATATACAAACACACCAGACGAAAATTTTATTCTTGATTTCTTGCCTGGTTATGATAAACAAGTAATTATCGGTGGCGGTTTTAGCGGTCATGGGTTCAAGTTTGTGTCTGCGGTTGGTGAAATATTATGTGATCTGGCTACAGATGGCGGAACAAGATTACCCATTGGCTTTTTAAACGCAGCACGATTTATATCTTAATTCACGTTCGGTCTAAAAAGCTCGGAATTGGCGCTGTGATATTGTAGCTTGTTAAATGTTATTGATTTTAAAATATGAACAGAACCCTTAAATTATTTTTTTTGATGCTGCTAGTTAGTTCAGCAGCATCTGCTCAAGGTCAGGATTCAGATATTTCAGAAATTGATGCCTCAGATCCGGCAACCATGAAGAGTCGGTTTATCACTGACTTCGAAGCCTACTTGTTTGTAGCTAATGCTCGGCATTATGGTATTCGAATCGGCTATGATTATGGCCTTCAAAACGGCAAACATCTTTTTGGGATGTCATTACCTTTTCTTCATACAATCTATGATGCCAACTTTGCTGGCTTCGAGAATACTACGGGAGTTGGCGATTTAAAAATGCAGTACATGTTTGTTCCGTTCGAGCAAACAAAGACTGCCGGCTTACAACGCGTTTCTCCCTATATAGAGTTGACAGCTCCAACTGGCAGCGTTCAATTAGGTAGAGGGGCAGGCACTTGGCTATTTAAGCCAGGCATGATTTTTACGTTTCGATCCAATCCGTATGTTTCATTTTACCCCGAAGTAAAGTTTCAAATGTCCGCAGGTTTTGCGAATAGCCTGGGTGGAGCGGATGGAGCACCGGATCCAAGCAATCCCGCTAAGGATGGTAAAATTCAAAATCTGAGTTTGTCCTTGCCGGTTGTTGTGCTGGTAAAAGATTGGGATGGGTGGGTTTCTTTGAATGCCATGTACATTCGGTCGTTTTCAGAAAGGGTTGACTTCATTTATCTCCGCACCGACTTTGGCAGAATGATCGGTGATAATACTTCGGCTGCATTAAACATCTCTAAATTTATTGCGGGCCAGCCGAGACTCGATGTGTTGGTGCAGGCAAAGTTTCAATTCTTCATTCGATGAGGTTAATCATTAAGAATTTTCCCCGTCAGCCTCATTTAGAATTATTTCCTTATTTGTATTAGAAGATTTCTCCTTATCTTTTCATATGATAAAGAGATTTCTGTCTAGTTCACCGGTTGCACTTAGTCAAGGTATTGGACTTGTTAGAATCATCATTGGTTCTCTTATGGCTTATCATGGACAAGAAGTATTTAACCCTGAGTTAATGAAAGAGTATGCTACCTGGGATACCTTTCAAGAATCAAGTGCCTTGTTTATGGTTTACTTGGGCAAAGGCTCTGAATTTGTTGCTGGAGTTCTGCTGTTGCTTGGCTTGCTTACCCGAGTTGGCGCGATCATAACTATCTGTGCATTAGGATATATTACATTTTTTATTGGCCATGGTAAATTCTGGTACGAAGATCAACATCCCTTTATGTTTGTACTTTTTGGTATGTTATTCTTTTTCACCGGACCTGGAGCGTGGAGTCTCGATGCAATTTTTTTTAAGAAAAACCATAGTGAATAGATGTGATTTGTTAGGAATTAAATTCGTTCTTATTTCCATTGTTAAAAAGATGACAAAAGTCATTAGTTCTTGTGATTGCAATCAATCATGACGAGAAGTTCGATGACTAGATTTGACTAAAATTTATTTGTATGAAAAAGATCCTTGTTCCCTGCGATTTTTCAAAGCCTGCTATTCAGGCATTTCGATATGCCCTCGATATAGCAGCAAAATCACCTAACGGAATTGTACACGCGCTCTATGTGGTAGAGATTCCTGTGATAACTGATACCATGTTAATGCCTATCATTCCTTTTGAGGACGGGTTGCTTCAGGAAATCAAGCAAAAGACATTGCTACAGTTTGCCAAATTGAATGACAAGTACAATAAGGAGTCGATCAAAACAGCTATCGATGTGCAATTTGGTCGGCCTTCTGAAATGATCCGAAGTTATGTTGAAAAGAATGGCATTGATATCATCATCATGGGTTCTCATGGCGCTAAGGGTAGCAAAGAATTGTTTATTGGCTCCAACGCGGAACGAGTTGTACGGAATTCAACTGTACCCGTTATTGTGTTGAAGGATTATTTTAAAGGAGCTATAAAGAATATTGTCTTTCCGAATACTCTGGAAACGGAAAATCAGGAACCGTTAATTCAACGGGTAAAAATTCTGCAAAACTTCTTTAAGGCTCATCTTCATATTGTTTGGATTAATACACCAATTAATTTTACCCCAGACACCGTCACTCTTGCGCGATTGAATGCCTTTGCAAAACGCTTTCAATTCAGAGATTATTCAACCAGTGTTTTCAATCACCTGAGCCCGGAAGAAGGAATTATTGACTTCGCCAACACGGTAGATGGATCACTCATAGCGATGGGCACTCATGGAAGAAAGGGTCTTGCACATATCATGCACGGCAGTCTTACAGAATCGCTGGTTAATCATACTGAAAAAATAGTGTGGTCTTATGTAATGAAGGATAATGATTGAACCTGAAGTTATTGCAGACTTAAAGTGCTTTCATTGCGGAGAAGTTTGCGATGAGGTAAATTGGTTTGAAGACAAATCGTTTTGTTGCCAGGGATGTCAAACAGTTTATGAAATTCTGAACACCAATAACCTGTGCGAATATTATAGTTTCAATCAAACGCCAGGTATTCAATTTAAAGATATTGCTGATGAAACGTTTTCATTCTTGAATGAAGAAGATATCAGAAAGAGAATGTTGGCATTTGAGTCTGATGCCTTTGCCAAGGTAAACTTTTCGATACCCAATATTCACTGTGTATCTTGCATTTGGTTGTTGGAGAATCTTCAAAAATTAGGCACTGGTATTCTGCATTCGGAAGTAAATTTTGCCAAGAAGAATATCACAGTAGACTTTAATCCTACTCAAATAAAACTTGGAACGGTGGCTCAGTTACTGGCTTCAATTGGATATGCGCCTAAAATAACATTAGAGCAACATGAAGTTCCAAAGCCTAAGCTTGACAAGTCTCTTTTATTAAAACTTGCCATTACTGGATTTTGCTTTGGTAATGTTATGTTGTTTAGTTTCCCGGAGTACCTTGGTATTGATCGCAGTGAGAAGGGATTGATAGAACTATTCTCCTGGCTAAATTTAGTATTAGCCGTTCCTGCTTTTTTGTACGGGGGATTTGATTACTTAAAATCAGCAGTTAAGAGCTTTTCGCAACGACAAATCAATATTGATGTGCCGATTGCTGCCGGATTGGTGGCACTATTTTTTAGAAGTGCCTATGATATCATTTCTTCAACAGGACCCGGCTACCTTGATTCACTTACCGGATTAGTTTTCTTTTTGCTAATCGGGCGTTGGTTTCAAAGTAAAACATACGAGAGTCTTTCATTCGATCGGGATTATACAGCTTACTTTCCGCTTGCAGTAAATAGACTGGTAAATAAGGAGTGGAAATCTGTAATAATCTATAACCTTAACAAGGGCGATCAAATCCGAATTAGAAACATGGAGATCATTCCTGCTGACAGTACCTTGTTGGAAAACTTAGCATTTATAGACTATAGTTTTGTTACTGGAGAAGCGCGTCCTGTTAAAGTTAAACAGGGTGACACAGTTTTTGCCGGTGGGCGATTGGTAGGAGCTCCAATAGTGTTAGTAGTCAACAAGAAAATTTCGCAAAGCCATTTAACAAGCTTATGGAATAATGAAGCATTTCGCAAAGGCAATGAAGCTATCTATAAGAAAACGATCGACCATGTTGCTAAATTGTTTACTTGGGTGGTACTAGCCATAGCATGTATCACCGCCATATACTGGTATTTTAATGATCCCACCTCTATGTGGTTAATTATTACTTCGGTATTGATGGTGGCTTGCCCATGTGCGTTAGCCTTGTCGGCTCCTTTTACTTTTGGAAGCGTGGTGCGGGTATTTGGTAAACACCAGATGTATTTGAAAAATGTAGATGTTGTTGAACGCATGGCTGCAATTGATGCAATTGTGTTTGATAAAACGGGCACAGTAACACACGGAGCAAATCCACAAATTGATTTTGTCGGTAAATTATGTGCTGACGAATTAGCGATCATCAAATTGCTGACAAGCTATTCAACACATCCGTTAAGCAGGCTTATTAATAAATATATTAAGAAGGAAAGTCACGAGGTCGTTGATCATTTTAGTGAAATTCCGGGTAGGGGTATAGAGGCAATGGTGCATGGACAGATGTTTAAGATAGGCTCGGCTGAATTTGTTGAGTTTCATAATGGAGTAGACTCATCTACTACTGCTGTTTTTGTGAAGATTGACAATGAGGTTCGTGGTTACTTTACTATCAGCACGATGGTGCGAAATAGCATCCGAACAATGATTCAGAAATTGGGTGCCAAGTGTAAAGCCCTAATTTCTGGGGATAGTGCAATTGAACACAATAAGATGACTGATTTATTTGGGCCTGGCGTCCAACTGCTTTTTAATCAAAGCCCCCACGAAAAACTTAACTACATAAAAGAATTGCAAAGTCACGGAAGCAAGGTGATGATGATTGGAGATGGGTTAAATGATGCCGGGGCTCTGAAGCAAAGCGATGTAGGTATCTCCATTACAGATGATATTTCAGTTTTTACTCCAGCCAGTGATGGTATCATGCATGGAAGTCAATTAGCGAATCTTGATAAGATGTTGCAAGTAGCAAAATCTTCAACCACAATTCTTAAAGTAAGTTTTGCCATTTCATTCTTATATAATGCTATTGCATTAAGCTTTGCAGTTACGGGGCATCTAACTCCGCTGATTGCTGCTATCTTAATGCCTTTAAGTAGTATTAGTGTAGTAACTTTTTCCACAGTATCAGTTAATATTATTGCAAACAAAAAACTTAGTAATAAATCTATATGGAAACTTTAGCAAACGATGCATTAAAAGTTATTAAACCCGGTGATCGTGTTTTTATTCATGGGGGCGCAGCCACGCCACATTATTTAGTAAAGAAAATGGTAGAGCGTTCTGAAGAACTATGGAACGTAGAACTTACCAGCATTAGCCAACAGGGTGAAGCCTATTTCAATGATCCAAAATACAAGAATAGTTTTTATCTCAATTCGCTTTTTGTTTCTGCGAATGTACGTGAGATGGTGAATGATGGCCGTGGCGACTACATCCCGGTTTTTCTAAGCGAAATTCCAAATCTTTTCAAACGAAACATTTTACCGCTTGATGTAGCCTTGGTGCAAGTATCACCACCCGATAAGCATGGGTACTGTTCGTTAGGTGTTTCTGTGGATATCACTTCAGCAGCTATTAAAGCGGCCAAAATAGTAATTGCTCAAATCAACTCACGTATGCCTCGCACACATGGCGATGCGATGGTTCATATTAGTGTTTTTGACCATGTTATTTATCACGAACAAGAGTTACCGGAAGTCGTGTCACCTGATTCGCATCCCGAAATTTCAAAACGTATAGGAGTGCATTGCGCAGAACTTATTGACGATGGAAGCACCTTACAAATGGGCATTGGCTGCATTCCTGATGCAGTGCTGGCCAGTTTAACAAACCACAAAGGACTTGGCGTACACACCGAAATGTTTTCTGACGGCATTATCCCATTAGTCGAAAGCGGAGTGATTACCAATGAGCACAAGAAAAAGCATCGCGGCAAGATTGTATCCTCCTTTATGCTCGGTAGCAGAAAACTCTATGACTTTGTAGATGACAATCCCTTGATAGCAATGTTGGGTATTGATTATACGAACGATACAGCCGTTATACGAAAGAATCCTAAGGTAATGGCAATCAACAGTGCTATTGAAATTGATGTAACCGGTCAGGTTTGTTCCGATTCAATCGGAACTTACCATTATTCTGGTGTTGGCGGGCAGATGGATTTTGTTCGTGGCGCCTCTTTATCGGAGGGTGGCAAACCGATTATTGCTATGCCATCAACAACTTCAAAAGGTATCTCAAGAATTGTATCTATGCTTAAGCCAGGTGCCGGAGTTGTAACAACCCGAGCGCATGCGCACTATATAGTAACCGAATACGGTATTGCCTATCTATATGGTAAAAACATGAAGCAGCGCGCGAAGGCTCTTATTGATATTGCGCACCCCAACCATCGCGAAGAACTTGAGCGAGCCGCTTTTGAGCGTTTTCATTCTTATCAATTCGAACGAACAATCTATTAACATGGGTATTATCGTATTATTAATTCTGATTAGTATTTCTATTGCTGTCATTTTCCTGATCATCTTCATATGGTCAATGAAAAGTGGTCAATATGATGATACCTACACACCTTCCGTGCGCATGCTCTTCGAGGATAAGCCGTCAAAAAAGAACGCTGAAATTCCTTTAGTGAATAAAAAATCTATTGAAAATGATTAATGGGCATCTCTAAAAACTCCGCTTACCCTTCTCTTTTGGAGAAGGGGCAGGGGTTGAGGTAATGAAAGCAAGGGTTTTTAGAGATGCCCTAATGATAAAAATCATGTTTTCAAATAATCAATATCAGTCGTGATGTTTTGCAGCCGTTTTACTTTTATGAATTGAAAATTAATGCTAACCCCAAAGCCTGTGTATGGAAATTGAAAAATTTAGTTACGACAATAAGATTGTAAAAGCCTTTATGATTGCCACCGTTACCTTTGGGCTGGTGGGGATGTTAGTTGGGCTCACGGCAGCACTCCAATTAGTATACCCAATTTTTAATTTTGACTTGCAGTACACGACCTTCGGGCGAATTCGTCCTTTACACACCAATGCTATCATTTTTGCTTTTGTGGGTAATGCGATGTTTGCCGGAGTTTATTACTCCACACAGCGGTTGCTAAAAGCAAGAATGTTCAATGACATGCTTAGCTGGATTCACTTTTGGGGTTGGCAACTAATTATTCTTGCCGCAGCCATTACGCTTCCATTGGGTCTCACCACGTCAAAGGAGTATGCGGAACTTGAATGGCCTATCGACATCGCTATTGCCATTATTTGGGTAGTGTTTGGTTGGAACTTGATTGGTACAATGGTAAAGCGCAGGGAGCGGCATTTGTATGTGGCTATCTGGTTTTACATTGCTACGTTTGTTACCGTGGCGGTGCTGCATATAGTAAACTCGGTTGCTATTCCGGTAACCCTTTTTAAAAGTTACTCCTGGTATGCGGGTGTTCAAGATGCCTTGGTGCAATGGTGGTATGGCCACAACGCGGTTGCATTCTTCTTAACAACTCCGTTTTTAGGAATTATGTATTACTACTTACCCAAGGCCGCCAACCGACCCGTATATTCCTATCGACTTTCCATTATTCACTTCTGGTCACTGATTTTTATCTATATCTGGGCGGGTCCACACCATTTGCTCTATTCATCGCTACCTGATTGGGCACAGTCTTTAGGGGTCGTCTTTTCAATCATGCTTATAGCACCATCATGGGGCGGTATGCTAAACGGATTAATGACTTTGCGCGGTGCCTGGGATCGTGTGCGGGAAGATGTTGTATTGAAGTTTATGGTGGTTGCTGTAACTGCTTATGGTATGGCAACATTAGAAGGGCCTTTGCTTTCATTGAAAAATGTAAATGCTATTGCACACTTTACGGATTGGATTGTTGCTCACGTGCACGTTGGAGGTTTAGGCTGGAATGGCTTTTTGATCTTCGCTATTTTGTATTGGATGACACCAAGAATGTGGAATACAAAATTGTATTCACCTAAACTGGCAAACCTTCACTTCTGGTTAGGAACGTTAGGAATAATTTTCTACGCGTTGCCCATGTATGTTTCGGGTGTAGTGCAAAGCCTGATGTGGAAGGAATTCAATGCCGAAGGATTTTTGGTCTATAAAAATTTTTTAGAGACCACTGTTCAAATTCTTCCGTTGCATGCCCTGCGCGCAGTGGGAGGTACTCTCTATCTGACGGGTGCAATCCTCATGACCTATAATTTAATTAAGACTGCCTACTCAGGAAGTTTTATTGCCAACGAAGCTGCCGAAGCTGCACCACTGGCAAAAAAATATGTAGCTAACTCGGGGGGCTGGCACTACAGATTATTGGAGAGCAAACCAATATTGTTTACTACCCTTGCTTTGATTGCCATATTAATTGGGGGTGCTATTGAAATGATTCCAACATTTTTAATAAAATCTAATGTACCTACTCTTGCGAGTGTAAAACCATATACACCGCTCGAACTTCATGGTCGTGATATTTATATCCGCGAAGGCTGTGTGAATTGTCATACGCAAATGGTACGACCATTCCGATCTGAAACAGAACGCTATGGCGAGTATTCAAAGGCTGGTGAGTTTGTATATGATCATCCATTTTTATGGGGTTCTAAAAGGACTGGTCCGGATTTACATCGAATAGGAGGCAAGTATTCTAATATCTGGCACTTCAACCACATGCTTGCGCCTGATGCGGTTTCTACCGGATCGATTATGCCAGCTTACCCTTGGTTGTTTGAACAAATGATTGATGAGGGTGAAACTGCCGGCAAGATCAAGGCGTTGCGGACAATCGGGGTTCCTTATGAAGACGGGTATGAAAATATAGCTAATCAGGATTTGGAAAAACAAGCGGCAGGTATTTCTGAATCGTTAGAGATGGAAGGAATATCGGTAGCAAAGGAAGCTGAGATCATTGCGTTGATTGCGTACCTGCAACGGCTAGGTACTGATATAAAAGGTGAAAAAGTAACTAGTAACTAAAATTTAACCGATTTCAATTATGTATAAAAACGTTCTTCAAAGTATCGATAACATAGAGATCTGGCCAATAATTTCATTTCTGATATTCTTTTCCTTCTTTCTGGGATTATTGATTTGGGTCTTTAAAGTCGATAAGAAATATATAAACAAAATGAAGTCCATGCCGATGGATGATGCAACCGATAAGGAATTGTCTTCTTTAAATCACGAATAACTATGTGCACTTCACCTAAATACAATTCAGCAGTCAACCTGTACAGCGTTACTAAATCTGCTGAACCTAAAAAGAAATGTTCAGGTAAATGCAAAGAGTGCCGCAAAGTAGAAGCTATTAATACAAGGGCAGCTGCCGTGCTAAAGGCAAGTATTGCATTCTTGTTTTTCATTGCCATTAGTTCTGTGGGTTTTGCCCAAGCCGCAGATAATACAACGCAGCCATCATTTTCTGATGATCCGTTTAACAGCCCTATGCTTCCTTTAGTAATAATAACAGCACTGATTTTTATTGCCGTTATCTTGGTTGCTGTTGTAGGAGTTTACCTTGTTAAGATTCTGAATATTTTAGCAAGTCAGGCCGAGAAAGAAAAAGCGGAGCGTCTCGGAATAATAATTACACACAAAGCAAGCTGGTGGAGTAAATTCATTGACTCAATGAATGCAGCAGTTCCGGTTGCTCAAGAAAAGGCTATTGTACTTGATCATAACTATGATGGAATAAAAGAATTAGATAATCACTTGCCACCTTGGTGGTCATGGCTTTTTATTGGAACCGTAATCTGGTCCGCAGTTTATTTATTTGTCTATCACGTTTCAGGATCAATGCCCTTGCAAATGCAAGAGTATCAGACTGAGTTGGTAGATGCCGAACAGCAGGCTATCAGGCTTAGAGCTTCACAACCGCAGGCAGTTATTGATGAGAACGCACTTGTGTATGCACCCGATGAAGCAATTATTATTAAAGGTAAAGCTGTATTTCAATCCAGTAACTGCGCATCCTGCCACAGAAACGATGGTGGCGGAAATGCAATTGGTCCAAACTTGACGGATAAATACTGGATTCACGGTGGCGATGTGAAGAATGTTTTTGCCTTAATAAAAAATGGTGCTGTCGAAAAAGGAATGCCAGCCTGGGGTAAAGTAATGAGCCCCAAAGATGTGTATGATGTAGCTTTTTACGTGATGAGTTTGCAAGGCACCAATCCACCGGATGCGAAGGCTCCTCAAGGAGTAATATTTGAGCCTATGGTAGTAAAACCAGATAGCGTAAAAGTGCAAGCTTTGCTAAGCAACTAAGAAATGGAAGATGAATTGAAGACGGACATTCGGAAAGAAAGATTAGCAAGCAGTGTAAACTACGAAGAATTTTATAACGAAGAATTTCGCGATAGCATTGCTACGGTTGATGAACAAGGCAAGCGCATTTGGATTTATCCTAAAAAACCTTCGGGAAGACTTCACACCAAAAGAGTAATTGTTACGGTTGCATTACTCAGCCTTCTTTTCTCTGGGCCTTTTATAAAGATTGGTGGACAACCTTTCTTATTACTCAATGTATTTGAGCGCAAATTTGTAATTCTAGGTCAGGCCTTCTGGCCACAAGATTTTTTTCTGCTTGCGGTTTTATTAATCACGTTCTTTGTTTTTGTAATTCTGTTTACGGTGGTTTTCGGTCGCGTTTGGTGTGGGTGGATGTGCCCCCAAACGTTATTCATGGAAATGGTTTTTCGTAAGATTGAATATTGGATAGAAGGTGACGCTGGCGCACAGCGCAGACTTTCAAAGCAACCCTGGGATTTTTCAAAGATTGTCAAGAAGACAGGGAAGCATATAATTTTTCTGGCAATCTCAATTCTTATTGCCCACACAGTCATGGCTTATCTGATTGGCGTTGAAAATACAATTGATATCATTACTCAACCACCAGCTGCAAATCTCTCCGGGTTTATTGGCTTGGTTGCTTTTACAGGAATATTTTATGGGGTGTATGCTAAATTTCGGGAGCAAGCTTGCGTAGCTGTTTGTCCATACGGAAGACTACAGGGTGTTTTGCTCTCAAAGGAATCAATAGTAATTGCGTATGATTGGCTGCGCGGTGAACCACGCAGTCGTTTAAAAAAGGCTCAGCCTCAAACTGAGTCTGCTGGCGATTGTATTGATTGCAAATTGTGCGTGCAGGTTTGTCCAACTGGCATCGATATTCGAAACGGAACGCAACTTGAATGTGTCAACTGCACGGCCTGTATTGATGTTTGTGATGATGTGATGGTAAAAATCGGAAAACCAAAAGGCCTCATTCGCTTTGCTTCGTATAATTCAATTAAGGACGGAATTCAAAAAATTATTAACACCCGTGTCATTGCCTACTCTGTGGTACTCGTTGCCTTGGTCACCTTTTTAAGTGTAGCCCTGATTACACGCTCCGATGTTGAAGCCACTATTTTGAAAGTATCAGGCACGCTATATCAACGCGAGCCAGGAATAATTACCAACTTATACAACGTTGAATTTGTAAATAAGACATTTGAAGAAATTCATCTTGTGATTAAAGTGGAGTCTCCTCCTTCAGCCACAATTACCCGAGCCGATGGAAATGCAATAGTAGTTCCTGCCGAAGGGATTGCTAAAAGTGTTTACTTCATTCGTATTCCCGATAAGGATGTTGTTCATGCTCGCACAATAGTTGAATTAGGAGTGTATCGCGATGGTAATAAGATTGAAACTATAGAGGCTAAATTTATTGGCCCGGTAACTAATGCCTCAGACGCAAAACGAAATTAACATGATTGCTAGAAACTTGATTATTGGTTCATTTGTGTTCTTCGCACTTTTTATAGGGACGCTGGTTGCTGTATGCGTGCGCGAAGACATTAGCCTTGTGTCAGCCGATTATTATAAACAAGAACTTGCCTATCAAGAACAGATTGAGAAAATAAATAATACAGCACGTCTTGCAATAAAGCCTTCCATGACTATTGCCGGTGGTAACCTGATTATTGAATTTGATAAAGCTAATCCGGTTGAAGGGGGAGAAGTACTTTTATTCTGCCCATCCAATTCAAAAATGGATCGTACGTACAAATTGATGGCGAATGAAACTCCTTCTCAGAAATTTGATTTAGAAGGACTGAATACAGGAATGTATCGGGTAAAACTTTCCTGGCGTGTTAATGGAAATGAGTACTATCAGGAAGAAGTAATCAATATCTAAATGTTTCTTACTGCACTTATGCTAGGTTTGGCGGGTAGTTTGCACTGCGTGGGTATGTGCAGTCCATTGGTGATGGCAGTTACTAATTTGAAAGGCCCCCAGTTTATTAATCGGCTAGTTTACAATATGGGTAGAATTTTTAGTTATGGGTTATTGGGATTGGTCGCAGCTACATTTGGTTCGCTCTTTCAATTTAGTGGTTTTCAAAACGTAATTAGCACTGCGCTTGGTGCACTGCTTATCGTGGCTGGAGTGCTTGGGTTAACTTATTTAAAGATCCCATTCTTAACAAAAATTATTCTTGCTATTACCGCAAAAATCAAGAAGGCCTTTTCGAAATTCCTTTCTAAAAAATCAATGAGTTCACTTACGTTGATGGGCATGCTAAATGGTGTGCTTCCATGCGGCCTTACTTCCATAGCCCTGGCATATTGTATTTCGCTTTCGACACCGCAGGAAGGATTTTTATTCATGCTAATTTTTGGACTGGCCACGTTACCTGTAATGTTGGGGTTAACGTCAATTTTCCAAATCTATATTAAGAAACTTAATTTTAATTTTCATCGGGTAACTACTGTTACCATGATTTTGGTGGGTATACTATTAATCTCCCGCAGCCTGTTGTCTGTTCATCACAGCACTCCAACAGATACAACTAGTCCAATAACAATTTGCCAATAGTATTTGTTAGTAACCTATCGAGCCACATTCCAGCGGATTACTTTTTCTAACTTACCTGGTTGAATCACTTTGATTTTACCGCCTTCTATTTTGATTAATCCCTCTTCTTTAAAATCGGAGAGCACGCGAATAACAGATTCGGCCGCAGTTCCTACAATCTTGGAAAGATCTTCCCGTGAGATACTGATTTTTTCCTCCGCTTCATTCAGCTTGCTCACCTTTAGCAGCGCCTCAGCAGTTCGTTGCCGCACTGAGTTGTAAGCAAGGTGCAGCAATTGTTCTTCTTTTTCAGAAACCTTTTTACACAATAGCGAAATAAATTTTGATGACACATCAGCGTGATTGTTTACCAGAATCAAGAAATCATTTTTTGGAATAAGAATAATTTCGGATTCTTCCAATGCCACGCTCGACTCTTGGTAAGGACTGCCTTCCAGCAAGGATTCATATGCAAAGAAATCGCCAGACTTATATAAATTAGTTATCAACTCCTTTCCATCAGGATGAGACTTAAATGTTTTTATCGTTCCAGATTTTACGAAATAGGCGTATAAAGGCGAATCGCCTTCCGAAAATAATTCAGCCTTTTTCTTATATGTCTTTACTTTTTTGTCTTTGCATAAATCTGTTAGGTTGAGAACATGCTGGGCGTCTTCGATAAAGTTATCTAAGCCAGTATGGTTGCTTTCATACTCTTTTAATCGAATGCTTTGTTTTCTTAATCGAGTTTCTATTGCGTTGAGAAGTTCTGTATCGTCAAACGGTTTTGTCAGATAGTCATCGGCACCTAAGGTCATGCCTTTACGAATGTCGGTGCGTTCTGTTTTTGCGGTAAGAAAAATGAATGGAATGCTCGCTGTGATTGGATCCTTGCTCAAGATGTGCAAAACACCGTAGCCATCAAGTTCTGGCATCATGATATCACATACAATCAAATCTGGTTTGCTCTTCTTAGCCAATTCAACACCAACTTTGCCATTTTCAGCTGTTAAAACCTCATAATTAGCTAGTGATAATATTTCGCTTGTATTTTCCCGAATGTCTGAGTTATCTTCAATTAGCAATATCTTCTTCATTTCATCATTTTATTAAAGTGGAATTGAAACGGTGAAAGCACTTCCTTTTTCGCATTTGCTTGTGAAGATAATATTTCCGTCAAGGAGTTCTACATATCGTTTTACAATATTTAACCCTAAACCCGTTCCCTGAATATTAGATACGTTCCCTGCTCTAAAAAAGCGTTGAAATAAATGCTTGTGGTCTTCTTCAGGGATTCCGATACCGTAATCCTTCACGGTCATAGTTAAAATATTACGGTCGGATGTAACCGTTAAGTCTATGTTTTTATTGGCCTCGGAATATTTGCTTGCATTAGAGAGTAAGTTGAATAGAATATTCCTAAGAACGCGAGCATCCGAGGTAATACTCTCCAATTCAGATTTATTGATAAACTTAATCGATTGTCCTTCTTTTAAGCTTGCATTTATTTCTTCGATAATATCTTGAAATAAAACTGTCAGATTGATCGTGTCTTTCACAACTTCTACTTTTCCTTCTTCTAATTTTCCAAGCGATAAAAAATCGTTTAGAATAGCTGTAAGGTGTTCCACGGAAGATTTTACCCGACTAGTATGTTTATCTATCTTGTCAAAATCCCCGCGCTCTTTGTATTGTTGAACAAGTGACACAGAACTTAAAATGGTACTCAACGGGGTTCTGAATTCATGCGAGGCAATGGAAACGAATTTAGTTTTCAGATCGTTAAACTCTCGCTCTTTTTCCAATGCTTTACGAGTTTCATCTTCGGCTTTTTTACGCTCGGTAACTTCTTTTTTCAATTTCTGAATTGTATTATGCAAGGCTTCCGTACGCGATTGAACTTTCTTTTCTAATTCAGCAGCATAAACAATCAATTGTTCCTCACTGCGCTGTAAGGCTGCTTCTGATTTTTTTCTTGCCGAGATATCGCTGATAAAGGCCATTACCAGCAATTTCCCCAACAATTTTGTAAAGCTCAAACTTATCTCAATAGGAAACTCAGTTCCATCTTTTCTCATGGCGGTCAAATCCCTGCCAATCCCCATTCTTCTTGGCTCTGGATGATGGTTGAAACTGTCTCTAAAGTTTACGTGTCGCGCCCGGTACCTTTCAGGCAAGAGTTGTTCAAGCATTACACCGTTTAGTTCATTGGAGGCAACCCCAAACATTTGCTCAGCAATAGGGTTGGCTACCACTATAAGGCCAGTCTCTTCCACCATTACAATACCTTCCGACATACTGTGAAAGATCTCACGAAACGCTTCGTTTGTAATTTCTGGCACCGGTGCATTTAATTCCATAAGGTGCAAATTACTCATCTAACAGTACCTGACAAAAATCATAATGGGAGTTGAGCAATGTTTTGTTGTTACAAACATAATCGGTATACTTTTGTAAGGTGAAAAAGATGAATTCGCGCCCTGCTAAGAATATTTTGTGCACCCTTGATTTTTCAGACTCAACAGACCAGGCAATGGAATGGGGCATTCTGATGGCTCGTCAGCTAAAAGCACACCTAACGTTTCTTTACACCTTTAGATTGATACAATCCAATTCGGGTGAGCTCATGAAGCTTAAACATACAATGGAAGATGAGGCCAGGAAAAAGTTTGAGCTTCTGGAGAAAAAATATTTGCAAGACAAAAAAATTTCGTACGATTTTCAAATTGAAATAGGATTTATATCTGACAGAATCGAGGATCATGCAAGCAAAAATAATCTAAACTTTGTTGTGCTAGGTAAAAGGAATAATGCTAACGACCACGAAACGCTTGAGGAGCTTGTTGATCACATTCATGTACCGATGTTACTCTTGCCCTGAAAGCGTTGAATCCATAAATCGAGCGAACGATTCAATCGCAATTTCTCTTCCTGTAGTAGGATGGCTGAATACAAGTTTACAAGCGTGTAAAGCAATTTGATTTGGAAAATAAGGTAAAGTGGATCCGTAAAGACTATCACCTAGAATAGGGCAACCATCGCTTGCCAATTGCGCGCGGATTTGATGATACTTTCCTGTATGCAATTCAATGTTCCATAGATACCGATCAGAACTATAGTCCAAAACTTCATAGCTTAATTGTGCGTGTTCAGCAAACTCCACTTTATTATTATAAAGTACGGCTTTCTTTTTTTCTTTTCTGTGCCAATGCTCCAGCTTACCGATTTTTAATTCAGGTTGCTTTTCAGTAAGGGCTTGGTAATACTTTCGCACCTCTCGCTGGGCGAATTGTTCGCTTAGATTCTTAAGTATGGCCTGTTGTTTCGCAAATAACACAATACCACTTACAGGCCTGTCTAGTCGATGCAAGTGTTGTACATAAATCTCATTTTTTGAAGAGTCTTTTTTTAAGTATCGTTTTACTTGCTGAAGTAGGTTAGGGTGTCCGTTGCGATCGGGTTCTACCATTAAGCCAGCAGGTTTGTTAACTACTAAAACTGCTTCATCTTGGTAAAGTATGCAATCAGAAATATTTATAATCATTACCCAGAATACTTGAACTTAATTGCGGAAGATAGCGTATTAAGGATGTTTAAGACCTAATGCCCTAAAAATCTGTGGAATTTTCTAGCAAGCGGCTTGGAATACTTAACTATTTCGCGTAATATGTGAAGAATGTAATTTCCAGTCTTTTAAACCGTTTTATACTAGGCTGCATACGTTTGCATTAAAAAATTGACAACATTAAAATTTAGATAACAGCGATGAGACAATTAAAAATCACCCAAAAAATAACCAATCGGGAGTCCCAATCATTAGATAAGTACCTAAGCGAAATAGCAAAAATTGAATTAATCACGGCCGAAGAGGAAGTGAATTTAGCAAAGCGAATCCGTGAAGGTGATCAAAAAGCACTTGAAAAACTGGTAAATGCCAACCTTCGCTTCGTGGTATCAGTAGCCAAGCAATATCAGCAGGCCAGTATGACTCTGAGTGATATTATCAATGAAGGAAACTTAGGCCTTATTAAGGCAGCTTCGCGCTTTGATGAAACTCGAGGTTTTAAGTTTATAAGTTATGCGGTTTGGTGGATTCGTCAATCCATTTTACAGGCATTGGCTGAACAGTCGAGAATTGTTCGTTTGCCTTTGAATCGGGTGGGTTCGTTAAACAAAATAAACCAAACTTTTTCTGAATTAGAGCAAGTGCATCAGCGCGAGCCAACGGATGAAGAATTGGCCAAGGCATTAGATACAACCGTGGATGATATTCGAACAAACTTAAGTTATAAAGGACGTAAGATTTCGATGGATGCACCACTTGGTCACGATTCGGATGCGGGATCACTTTTAGATGTGATGCCCGATGAAGCCGGAAGTATACCGGATGCTGAGTTGATGAATGTTTCATTGAAGAACGAAATTCAACAAGCTTTATCGCGCCTTAGCGAAAGAGAAGCTCAGGTGCTTTCTTTGTATTACGGACTTTCAGGTGGCCATGCTCTATCACTTCATGACATCAGTGAGCAATTTGACCTGACACGCGAGCGCGTTCGTCAAATTAAAGATAAGGCAACTCAAAAGCTTCGCAAGACTCCGCGCTTCGAAGAATTGAAATCCTTTTTAGGTTAATCGTAAATTAGATTATTTATTATTGAATGATCGCATCGTTAATGTGCGATCATTTTTTTTATGCTCGTTACGAATCCACCGGTTAAGCCGAACGGTTGCTTGTGCTGTAACATAGCCAACGCCAATTGCCAGCGGATAATCACTGGCCCAGTGCACATCATTATTCATCATGGCAAAACCAACCAACCCCATTATCCCATAACCAACCGGTTTAATCCATTTCTTCTCAGGATAATTTAATGTTAAAACGGTAACAGTTCCCATCATGGTGGCCATGTGCCCGGAGGGCATAGCATCATAGGTTGACCTACGATTTGCAAATTCAGCAAAGCTTGGAAACGGTCGCCATGCGCCACCCGGTGCCGTGGCACGTGAAGGACTTTCGCGCCCCGTCATTCGTTTAATAAGTTGCGTGGTAATGCCAATGGCCAACTGCGTTTGCAAAATCTGGCTGGCCGTTTGAATCGTTCGGTAATCGTGTTTTATTTGTCCGTAAACATAAAGTCCACCGCACAAGGCTAGGCTTGTAAAGCCTTCACCAATAGAGTACAGCGCACTATTCAAATTTTGTGGTGTTTCGTATACAGGTACACGGGTGCCACCGAGCTTAAAACTAATTATTGTTTTATAGTCATTTTTTGATGCTTAAACTGCCAACTAGCTTGAGTATATAGCGAGTGCAAGGATAATTCTATAATAACCCAAAAGAGTTCTCAATTCTTTGATAAAGCATAAGAAGAAATTGCTGATAATTAACATGCGTAACTATGAATTATATCAGTATTAATGACCTTAGTTAATATCATATTTGCAGGCAACAATAAATAATAAAATGTAAGTTTAGCCATGGTACTAGTGACACTGTGGCAATTGAAAATAAACTCCTGAATTTCTACGGGGGGGGGTGAATAAATAATTATAAGAAACAGTAAAATGAAAACACAAAAAAAAATTACGTATCTGGATGGATCATTTAACAGCCAATTTGATTGGTTCATCTGCGGATAATAACCATTCTATTTCATCAAAGTTTACTTTTACTGCCAAGGAAGAAGCTTTGAGTAGAAGCGAAAATATTATGAATAACAAAGAACAGCAAATGCATGAAGCCTATTTTATAAGGACATTGCCGATGAGATTTTGAACTATGATCATGTATTCTTATTTGGCCCCACCCATGCGAAAGTTGAACTGCATAATTACTTAAATAGGGATTTGCATTTTAAGGATATGATAATTGATATTGAACCTGCCGATAAGATGACGAATAATGAAAAAGCAGTTTTTGTGAAAAATCATTTTAAAATGTTAATCAAAGCGGATTTCCCATGAATCTTACAATTCTAACCAGCACAATTTTAATTACACGGTTTTTTTTCTGTAGCTTGAAGCAAGTGCATAAATTTTGAACCATATAAATAGCGATTATTATGAAAGACAATAAGTCGCGGCAAAAACATCTTAAAAAGGTTTTTTTATTTTCATTGATTTTATTCAGCGCTTGTAAATCTAAGCAGGATACCATCCGACTGGTTAAGCAAACTATAACCGAATCAGTTTATGCTTCAGGGATAGTGGTGAGCAAAAATCAATACAAGGTATTTGCAACAGTAAGTGGGATAGTTGATGAAGTTTACGCAGACGAAGGCGCACCTGTGGAAATTGGTTCTCCAATATTATCCATAGCGAATGATGCCCAGAAATTGATGGCCGATAATGCCAAACTATCAGCTGAATTCAATGCCTTGAAATTTAATCGTGGAAAATTAGATGAAGCCAGGTTACTTGTTGATTTGACGAAAAGTAAAATGGAAAGTGATGCGTCCTTGCTTGAAAGACAAAAAAGTTTATGGTCACAAAACATTGGATCTAAAATAGAACTTGAGCAACGGGAACTTGCTCACGAAAATTCAAAAAATAACTATGCCTCTGCGAAAGAAAAGCGGGAAGAGCTAGAAAGGCAATTGGATTTTCTCTCCAAGCAAGCGCAAAATAACTTGTTAATCAGCTATAAAAATGCGGGCGACTACCTGGTGAAGAGTAAAGTAAAAGGCAAAGTCTATCAGATGAATCTCGCTAAGGGAGAAATTGTTACGCCACAAATTCCGATTGCCATCGTAGGGGATGACGAAAAATACCTACTCGAAATGCAGATTGATGAATATGATATTGTGACTATCCAATTGGGTATGCCTGTGTTGGTGGTGCTGAATAGCTATCGAGATTCTGTGTTTAATGCCGTAGTGTCTAAGATCAATCCCATCATGAACGTGCAAAGTAAAACCTTTACCATTGAAGCGGAATTTGTGCAGCCACCAAGGGTGCTGTATCCGAATATTTCCTTTGAAGCCAATGTGGTGACGAGCACAAAAAATGACGCCTTGCTTATACCGCGAAATTATTTGATGAATGATTCCATTGTAGTGAACAAATCGGGTAAGCAACTGATTGTAAAAACGGGTCTAAAGGATTACCAAATGGTGGAAATTCTCTCAGGAATAAATACGAATGAAGAACTCATTCTCCCTGAACAATGAAAATCAAACTCATTACACAGATTTCAGTGGCTTTGCTCAAGGCGAGACTTAAGCAAACAATGGTTGCTGCCTTTGGCGTTACCTTTAGCATTACTATGTTCATCACCTTACTCAGTTTTATGGGCGGGTTAAATGACCTGCTCGACAATCTGATTTTAAATCGCACACCTCATGTAAGACTCTACAATGAAATTTTACCTTCTCGCATTCAACCTATTGTTAGATCGACTGCGTATCCGGGGGCATATCATTTTGTGAGGCATGTTAAACCAAAAAATGAGCTACAGCAGATACGGAATAGTGAGGCCATCATCAAAGCCCTGAAGAATGATGCGAATGTTCGAGGTGTTGCGCCAAAAAATACCGTTGCCATTTTTTACAATGTGGGTGCAATTAATTTAACGGGTGTAATCAACGGCATTGATGTAGATGCAGAAAACAGGCTTTTCACTTTTCAAGATTATGTGGTGCAAGGAAAATCCATTGATTTAAAAAATACACCCAACAGCATCATCTTAGGCATAGGAGCTGCAAGAAAAATGCTCGTTCAGATTGGTGACAACATTCAAATTATGACCAGCGAAGGCACCCGATTTCCGTTGAAAGTAGTAGGCTTTTTTCAATCGGGAATAGAAGAGGTAGACAAAGTCCAAAGCTATGCAACACTGGCCACCACTCAAAAAATTCTCGGAAAATCGGCAAGTTATGTTACCGATATTCAGATTAAATTATATGACATGACCATGGCTCCAGTTCTGGCCAAAAGGTACAACACACTGTTTGAAACGGAGGCGATTGATATTCAAACAGCCAATGCGCAATTTGAAACTGGTAGCTCGGTGCGAACGCTTATTTCTTATGCGGTGGGAATTACCTTGCTCATTGTTGCCGGATTCGGGATTTATAATATCCTGAACATGATGATCTATGAAAAAATGGATTCCATTGCTATCCTGAAAGCAACAGGTTTTTCCGGTAGAGATGTGAATGCCATATTCATTACAATTGCCTTGAGCATTGGCCTTGTTGGTGGGGCACTCGGACTGATCTTTGGGTTAGGACTGTCAGCCTTGATTGGCGAAATCCCTTTCAACACGGCCTCCTTGCCAACAGTAGAAACATACCCGATCAATTACAATCCAAAATTCTATTTGATTGGTGCCATCTTTTCAATCATCACTACCTATTTGGCTGGGTATTTCCCTTCCAAAAAAGCAAGCCGAATTGATCCGGTAGATATCATTAGGGGAAAGTAGGTATGGAAAAGAAAGTTATAGAAGCGTTGGGCATTAGTAAATCATTTCATGATCCCATCACCGTGAAGGTGTTGTCTGATATTAGTTTTTCTATCCATGCAGGAGAGTTTGTTTCTATTGTTGGCAAATCGGGTTGTGGCAAATCAACATTGCTCTACATATTATCTACCATGGACACAAACTATGAAGGAGATTTGTTTCTGGATGGTGTTAAGATGAATAACAAAAAAGATGCAGAGTTAGCGCGCGTACGAAATGAAAAAATCGGGTTTGTATTTCAATTTCATTATCTGCTTAATGAATTCAACAACCTACAAAACGTTATGCTGCCCGGACTCAAATTTGGTAAGCTGCCTGCCAATGAAGTGGAACATAATGCTTATGGGAAATTAAAAATTCTGGGAATAGAAAGCGAGGCGTTGAAGTACCCCAACCAATTAAGTGGCGGGCAAAAACAGCGCGTGGCTATTGCCCGAGCATTAATTAATGAACCGCTTATTATTATGGGCGATGAACCTACTGGTAACCTTGACAAGAAGAACAGCGATATTGTGTTCAATATTTTTAAGGAGTTGGCAGAAGAATACCTGCAGTCCTTATTGATTGTGACTCATGATTTGGATTTTGCTTCTAAAACGCAAAGAACCATCACCATGGAAGATGGGAAAATAATTAGCCACGGGGTTGCCACTAGTGAAATGACTTAATAAGTCACAAAAGACTTCCGATCATTCCGTTATCCATTATTAGAGTAGCTAACCTTAGTCATTCCAATTATAAATTCTGCAGAAAATTTTAAATCGCCCGTGGAGTAGATTTACGTTCCCGGTTAGATAGCCTTGTTGACTTGCTTAAAGTTTGTGAACCTAAATTCTGTCAAAAATATTGATCATATAAATTCTTCATATCCACACTTAATTACAGTGGAGATTATTTTAAATCTTTTGTTTGCTTTTAACGCGTTGCTGGTGTGAGCAGGTATAATAATAGATTGACGAACTTCAAGAAAATTTGATTTATCATCTATCACCACTTCGGCAGATCCATCTATTACCTGAATCAGGCTGTCGAACGGTAAAATCCTACCCGTCAATACTTCACCAGCATCAAATGCGATAGCACTGACGGTACCCGTTATTTTCCTCATGATAGTTTTAATCACGATGGAATGAGGTGCATATTCTACCTCTTCATTCATAATGAAGGGTGCGGATTCTTGAATTTCGGTGTTTTTCAAAATTGCAAAAATTATTAAAATATCAATTAACAGAGTATTCCATCCGCTCAGAGGAGCCTACAGCCAAACTAATAGCAGGTTTCTGTGCAGGTTAAATTTTCTTACCCTGAATCAAATTAAAAATTATTGAGATTACCGCAATAACTAATAGTACGTGAATAAGTCCTCCAGCATTGTAACCTATAAATCCTATGGCCCAGATAACAACCAGTATGACGGCAATCGTGTAAAGTAAATTGTTCATGATTTTTATTTTGTTTGTATAAAAGTCGCAATTAAGAAACGGAAAACGTTTACACTCTTATTGCCGAGTTTTACATAGATCACATATTTTCAAGATTTCCATCACGCTTTTGTTTTAGCTGCTTGAAAAAGGAGGGTGAGAGGCCAGTAACTTTTTTAAACTGGTTGGATAGATGAGCAACGCTGCTGTAATGCAGTTTGTAGGCGATCTCTGAAAGGTTAAGTTCGTCATACAACAGTAATTCTTTTACTCGTTCAATTTTGTTGATAATAATGAATTGTTGTATGGTAATACCTTTCACTTCTGAAAAAGTGTTCGAGAGATAAGTGTAGTCGTAATCTAGTTTTTGACTGATGTAATCTGAGTAATTTACTTTGGGCAATTCATTCGAATAATGAATCATCTCGGTGATTATATTTTTTATCTTTTCAATCAGAATGCTTCGTTTATCATCCAGTAATTCTAGTCCCGATTTATGGAGATTCGTCCTTAACTGTTCGCGCTGCTCTTTCGTTACGTCTTCCAGAACGTCAACTATACCCAAATCAACGATCGTATTTTGAAATCCAAGCATCTTTAATTCTTCTTTTACCAGCATTTTGCAACGCAAGCTCACCATGTATTTAATGTATAACTTCATTTATTACAATTTACGAATCATTTACCCTTATTCAAAAAAATAGGTAATAGCGGGGATTAAAGGTGTTCTTTTTTTCATTTACCTGTGAATAATGTAACATTCTACTCGTTTTGTGTAATGTAACCAGAGCTAGAATTTTCACCTTGTAAAATCTTTGTAGAAGGTGTTTATAAATAAGATGTTGTGATACCAGTTTATATAAATGGGCGAAATGACTTTAAGAAGCCTTTGCGGTTGAAATTGGGAGACTCCTGGCTTTGTGGAGCTTCTGAAGTTGGAGACAGGTTGATCATGTTTTGGTTACAGGACAATTCTGAGTTTCGCGATTTCAAAATGGAAATAGGGAGTAGCATGATTTTTAAATATCGACTAATTTTTTCACCAACTATCATGACCACCCTCGAGGATAATAAATAAAAGGGCAAGGATTTATCAATAAAGGGAATCTCTAAAAACTTCGCCCACCCTTCTCTTTTGTAGAAGGGAAGGGGTTGAGGTAAAGAAAACAAAGGTTTTTAGAGATGCCCTACATAAAGTTGCTGATTAAGAGCAGCAAAAGGCAGTCAGGTCACTATAGAAATACTTTAGATGACTTGCTTGTAAAGGCACCGTTAGCATTGTTAATGGTGCTTTTTATTTAATGCTGATTTTCTTTTTGAAGGAGTTGCTTAGTTATCTATGGCTAAAATCGAAAGTATAATACCTAATGTGTTAAAACCATCCTATCTTATTTATCAGCATCCATTAGCTGTTTTCTGCTTAGTACTATAATTCGGTTAGTATGCGCGCAGGGTGAACCTGATAGCTTGATACCGTGTTTAAATTCAGATTATTCACAGAATTATTCCTGACCATTATTCCTAAAACTTAATAAGTCTTCATGCTGCGCATCTCGCTTGCTACCATTGCCATCTACTTTTCAAACATATTGGGGTTTAGTCAGTCTGCACCCGATACTTCAGCTTATCAAAATCGTAAACTGAAATTTGAAGAAGTCAATTTTTTTTCGAGCTACTACAAACAAGACGGCAATAACTCGGCCGTAACGGGAGGCATAGGCACAGAAAAACTATCGGACTTTGCTACCAACATTGATTTAAAGTTTTCGCGTTATGATGCACACAAAAGAAAATAAACTATTACCGGAGAACTGGGCGTGGATGTGTACACCTTGGCTTCGTCTGATAAAATTGATCCCAATACAATCTCTTCGGTATCTTCGGGCGACCAGCGGGTTTATCCTTCACTTACCTATTCAATCACCAACAAAGAGAAGGGTTCAACCGTCAGTTTAAATGGATCACTCTCTACTGAGTACGATTATTTTTCGAAAGGAATAAACCTCGGTTGGTCTAAATTATCGAAAGATAGAAACCGGGAGTTTAGCGCTAAAGCACAAATGGATAAAAGCTTGTGGAACTTTAACCGCACTATGACTTCCTTACCGGATAAGTGCACAGCCAGCAGCATGGTTCGATTGATCAACTATAAAAATGTAATTCTCGATCGTGCTAACCATACTGTGGTCTTGAAAGAGAAAGGAATGCGCATTGGGTTTGGTGGCATTGGCAAAGGCTATGCGGCTGGTTGTGCAAAAGAAATTATGATGGAGGCGGGTGTAACCAGCGGCATCGTGAATGCGGGCGGTGATTTAACCGTGTGGGGAAGGCAACCCAGTGGTGCACGTGGATCATTGGCATTGCCGATCCGGACAAAAAAGATTTGTCGATTGCCTCGCTCACATTAGACCATGCATCGGTAGCTACTTCCGGCAATTACGAAAAGTATGTAACGATTAAGGGCAAGAAATACTCACACACTATTGACCCAAAGACTGGTTATCCGGTGCACAGCATAAAAAGCGTTACGGTAATTTGTACCCGCGCAGAAATTGCTGATGCTTTAACAAAACCTATTGTGGTGATGGGCACAAAGGCTGGCCTCAACCTGATTAATCAAATGGCGAGCATTGAATGCATTATTATTGATGAGGCCAATAAAGTACATACGTCTTATAATATTAAACTGAGTTAGTATGAATAAAAGTAAAGTTGGATTGTTGGTGATAAGCGTGTTGATGCTATCCAGTTGTGTTTCAGTTAAAGAGTATTAGAAAGTATACCTCAACGATTCGGAAATGGAATTGGCCGTGCGCAAATCACAAAAGTTTGAAACAAGCTTTCAACATTACCGCCAAGGTGCTTCGGGCGCCAGTGGCGGAAAGAATGGGGGCGGGTGTGGGTGTAATTAATACTGTGAACTTAGATAATTCATCTTATTAGATGAACACTCCCTTTAACAGTTTTCTTTTCCTTCCTGCAGCTTTCATATTGAACTAACCAAAAATAAACTCCTGAGCTGGCGTCATCTCCAGTCCAACCTTGTGAGGCCGAGCCAGTAAACATTCTGCTGCCATATCTATTCAAAATTATTAGTTCAGCATTATCTATTGTTCCTGTTGTTTTAAATACTTCGTTTACATTATCACCATTAGGCGTAAATACGTTTGGAACAAATATTGAATCCTTAGGATGAATTACAAATTGCTTCGGTTCGCTGATATAGTTGCAAACTCCCTTTTCAATTTCAACGTGATAATAACCTGATTCAAGAATAGTAATACTCTCGCTCACTTCATTCAATGCTTGAAAATTACCATCAAGACTTTTCTTAAAAAACCATGAGAAGTTTGCATTTTGGGGTTCCTTAACTATAAGTGAGATCTCATCTTCAGCGCAAACTTCTACATAGTTTTCGGAAGGCGTAATATCCGGTTCGAGTTTGTCATTCAGATTAATTAGTGAAGTGATTTTACAGATGCCATTATCAGAAATTACTGTATAATTTCCTTGCCTATTTACTTCTATTGATTGACCGCTCTCAGTTAGAACCTGCGAGTCTGGCGAGTTTTCCCAAATCCAGGTAAGATAAGTTCCGGCAGGCGGATTTTGTTGAAGAGCAAGGGTAACGAGTCCTTCGTTGCAAAGATTACCGGTAGTGCGTATTATAGTTGGCTTATAAGCAGCGGTAATAATGACATCGGCTTCTGATAAAAAAGTACATCCAAGGGTAGATGTATACTTATAGGTTATCTTATAAATCCCCACATTAAGATTAGCAGCGATAAAACTATTATTGACAACACCCGTACCCGACCAATTTCCGCCAGCAGGAGTTGCAACCAATGGCAGTGGTGTTGTATCATCTTGGCAGATTTTTATTGGAGATTCAAGCTCAATATTAACTTCCTCATCCGCAATTGTTATTACTGGTGTAAGTGTCTCACACACTTTATAAAAAACTTTTAACTGATATTCTCCTAATTTGTTAGCACTTAGGGAAGAAGCGTAGACATTAAGTGGCCTGAATGCCTGACTTGAATTTTCTCTGAAATACCAGGAATAAAGAACGTTATTTTCAACTTCAACAGAGAGCGGAACAGAAAATGTCACTCCTTTACAAACCTTTATATCTGTGCTAGTGATCAGTTTTGCGATTGGTGGATCTAAGACTTCAATCTTTAAAATTCCTTCATAAGCACAGTTAGGAGTTCGGTATCTGAATTCATGAATACCTGTGCCAGCAATCTTTGGGTCAAAAATTCCTTCGGCAGCATCTATAATACCTGGCCCTACCCAAGTGCCGCCAAATGGATAGCCGAATAAGTCTATAACAGTTTCTGACGAACATACGGGTGGTACCAACTTTATAATAGGAGGAGAGGGTGTTATGTAAACTGACCCTGAAAGCTTTCCTGTTCCTATATCTTCAATTGCAGCTCCAATAAAAAAATCAGATTGATCCATGTAAACATCGATGCCATAGTAGTCTTTAACAAACGAATCTCCAGCAATATCAATTAATGGAACTACATCTTGCCAATAGAAATCTTTTGATTGAAACACATATGCTCTCCCTGGTTTGTTCCGAGCTGTTACACCGTCTTTGTTAAAGTCAGCACCAGGTGCCCCCGCCAACACCGTATTGTTATAACTCTGTAGTGAATATCCAAAAAGCTCACGCTCGTCTTTCACGCGTGGCAAAAGTTTGGCGGTTTCAGTCATTGAGGACCAGGATTGATCAGGGTTTTTTGTGTAAACATAAACAGCACCAACATCCCATGTGCCTTCAAAGTCTTTTGTCGGTGCTCCAACAAATATGGTGTTCTCACTAATGGCATTTGAGAGTCCAAAGTTTGAACCGTTAGTTATTAGATGAGTAAAATCCGAAGAAATTTGTATTGGCTCCGGATCGGAGGGTGATAGTGTATGCTTTACCTCCCAAATTTCCTGACTGTTCCTTTCTAAAATTAAATTTCCAGCAAGTATTGTTTGGCCATAGATGGACACGGCCGCTGTAGTTGATCGTGCAAAGAAGTTGCCAAGGCCCTGGGCCTCTGCTGCCTGGTGATAGTTCCAAATAGTTCCATCAAATTTATAGATGGCAAGCATAATTCTATACGGGGAATTTTGAATGTAAGGGATTACCAACCATTCATCATCCATCGCTAGGTTGTCGCCATAAAAATAAACGATAAGTTGATCTTCAGGTAGAGCAATTTCTTGAACTAGTTCCGCTTGTGGCCACCCAGTATCTGGTTTCTTATAAATGAAAACACGGCCGATAGCTGCGTGACCTGACGTATAGCCTGAGGCACCAACAGCTAAGTATGTTTTATTACTTGCCAATGCACTTCCAAATCTATCATCATATTGTCCTGAAATTGGAGGAGTTATTTTTGATTTCCTAAGCCAATTGGCGCCAATTTTCTCGTAATAATAAACTGCTCCACCTCCGGATTTCACAGAACCATCACCAGGTGAAGTAATAAACAAATGGTTTTCAAAACCTAATATGGATTGTCCATAAAAGTGACCAGCTGTGCTTTTCTTGGAAGGATATAAAAGGCTGTTGCTCCAAATATTGCTGGTCTTAGTAAAGGTCTTTAAGGCCAGGGTAGCATTTACATTGCCTGGAATAGGAACAAAACCCAGGGCTGCTTCTTCACTTTGATTGCTGGCATTTATGAGTCCGTAGGCATTACTACCTTGACCTGCAAGCATGGGTGTTATGTCAATGGTTTCATATTCCGGAGCGCACCATCCTGTAGTACCTTTCATAAGTGAATTAAGATACCCCGTTCCATTTTCATCTCTAAATGAAGCTAAAATTTCAGTACCTCGGGATGATAAGAAAATCTTTCCATTTCCGAGACGAGTAAACGCTACACTGGGCTGAATGAAACAGGTTGGATCGGAGTTTACCCAATTTCCTGATGGCGGGACTTGAAAGAAAAGTATTCCGTATTTAGATTCTCCATTAGTATTTAATGTAGCAGGCGTGAAGATTCCATCTTGAGTAAACAGGAGATTGTAGAATCCTAAATAGTAGGATAAAATATTTGTAGGCCTTAAAGTTGCCTCAATAGTGAAGTTGGTAAAATTGCCCGATGGATCTTGGTAAATCCAGAGATTGCCTCCACCTACAGTATAAGGACTGCCAGTAACAAGACGATTTCCATAAAGTGCTACACCCGTTCTACCAAAGTCAGCAATATCTGCTTGTGGTGCAATAATTCTTGATGGTATTATTGAACCATTCCATTCTTGAAATATTTGTTTATGATACACATATACAGCGCCTAAGTAATAGGGTGAAGCATTAGATGTAATAGGTGCGTAAATGTCTGTGATAGCAATTGTTTGCTCGTCTTGGGAAATTGCAATCGAACTATTTCCGTAATGGTTAGCACCAAAGTAATAGCTTCCACTAATTTTTGCAGAGGTTAATTCTGATTGAGATGTCCATCCCGAAGCATTCTTTTTGAAGATATAAACTTTGCCTCCGTAGCTGTTGGCACCAACAATCAAGTAATTCTCAGATAGAACCATATTGAAACCAAACTGAAGAGCATCAACCGGATCACTCGGGAAAAGTGTGGCTATTTTTTTCCACGTATTGTTAACTTTTTCATACATGTAAACGAGGCCTGTTAGCCGTCCCAGGCTATCACTATTAGGCATACTAATAGCCATATACTTGTCATGCATAGCAATTGATCTCCCAAAACCTTGCGAATAATCTATGCTGGGCTCAGGAAGTAATTTTTGAAAATCCGTAAGGCATTGAGAGTACGTTTTGATTGTTAACAAACACAAAACTGCCAAGAGCGCAACTCTCATAATTATTCAAAGTGATTCTATGCCAAAAATACAGGTTTATTCCAACTTCTTATTAAAGAAATCAATTGTGCGTTGCCACGCTAACTCAGCAGCGGGTTTATCATATCGCGGAGTGGTATCATTATGAAATCCATGATTAACTTCTGGATAAATATAGCCGGTATGCTCTATGTTATTTTCGGTAAGCAACTTATCATACGCTGGCCAGCCTTCATTTACACGCGTGTCCAAACCGGCATAGTGCAGCAGGAGCGGAGCCTTAATTTTAGGTACATCTTCAGCCGCAGGTTGGCCGCCATAAAAAGGAACGGACGCTGATAATGTTGGAATGCGAACGGCCATCATGTTGCAGATCCAACCACCAAAACAAAATCCTACAACACCAACTTTCCCTGTGCAATCGGGGTGCGCTTTCAAACGATTATAAGCAGCAATAAAATCTTCCAGCATCTCATTGCGGTCGCGCTTGCTTTGAAGTGCGCGGCCATCATCATCATTGCCCGGATAACCGCCCAGTGGAGTAAGTGCATCGGGTGCTAATGAAATAAAACCTGCAAGGGCAGTTCTTCTTCCTACATCTTCTATGTAAGGATTAAGTCCGCGGTTTTCATGCACAACAATTACCCCCGGTAGTTGTCCTTTTGCGTCTGCAGATTTAGAAAGCAACCCTTTTATGCTGCCACCACCTTTGGGTGAATCGTAGTTGATGTATTCCGATTTTAAGCGTGGGTCATTAGGCTGAACTTGAATGATATTATAATCGGGACTAACAAAACTGAGGAGCGAGGCAACCGTAATACCACCAACGGCATACAAGGAAAGTTTATCAAGAAATTCGCGCCTTTCAATTCGGTTATGTGCATAGGCGTCATACAAATCATACACCTCCTGCTTGATGTCTTCCTTCGTGAGCTCTTTCATAGTTGTATTTTTTGATTGTTTGACTTACTTGGCTTAGGGGTCAGACCGCTTTGAGCGTCAGACCCCTCCATTCAGTTCAAGATAGCGAATTCAACTTTAAGAGATATTGATTTTTTATTTAGCACATTGGGTTTAACGAAACGGGTTAGATGCTATTTCTTTGGTATGGGATGCCTGAATAGTATAATTCCGAAAAGTATGGCCAGCACAACATAAATAACACTGACTATTGATAGTAGCATTGGAAGCTCAGGATTGGAAACTGAAGCTTTCGCCAAGGCGAGGGTAGCAATCATAAAATGAGAAAGGTTGGCAACGGCCATCGGGCGATTATAAATTTGTTATTTGTCCTTCTGCCTTAAAACTAACCAAAAAAAGATCGCCTGATTACTCAGGCGATTATGAAACATAATCTATCTTAAAAGTTAGTTATCTCCTCTTTTATGAACAGGCTTACTTCCGCCACCTGAACCACTACTTCCAGATCGTTGTCCACCCGAGTTGCCTGATGATGGCTTTCGATCGATTTGAGGAGCAGACCTTTGTGGTGTAGGCGCTGATCGTCTTTCAAGCTGCGGAACCGTGCGTTGAGTACTTCTCGTATCAAGCGTTCTGACTTCACGTTTTGGCATAACCGGATTTGTGTTGACCTGGTTACTCCGATTTCTCGAATCATCCCGCTTTACTTCGCGCTGCTTTGACTGCCAGTCAGAAGATCGGTTATCATTTATAGCTGGCCGATTTTTGAATGTCGAGTTATCTTGGGTTATAGTGGTGCTTCTTCTATTTTCCGATGATTGATTTCTATCCTGAGCACTTCTATTACTTTCATTTCGCTGTCTACCATTATCGTATGAACGTGAACCATTTCTATCATTCGAATTTGACCGTGAGTGATCATTACCCCGGTTATAGGCATTGTTACCAGATCGTCCATTGTTATCCCGACCTCGGGTATCACCTACATGATTTGAACGGTATTTGGCTATTTGTTCCCGATGACGGTTGTACACCACTACTGAGGTACTTCTATATGGCCTATAAATTTGTGTGGCATAATGTATTCGGTTTGTATAACATACTGAGTAATAAGGACGATATGAATCCCAACGTGAGTAATAACTTACGTACCCGATTGGTCTCCATGGATTCCACCACATAGGTCTATAAGCCCAGGTCCAAGGTGAAACCCAACCATAATAATAAGGACTATATACATACTGCACTGAAGGCCAGGTCCATACGTTCACAACTGTTTGGACAGCACTTGTGCCTGCATTCACACGTACTTCTGTTGTAGGTTCTATAATGGTTTCAATACCATAAATATCAGCATCCCCGATAATCTGCAGCAACGCTTTGCCATTGCCCAATTTTTCCAACGCAATCACGGCAATATCCTGACTCTCATTTGATGAGATAACAGCCTGCATAGTAAATGTATGCACATTGCCTTCATTGCGATCGATCACCCGGATGTAATCAATATCACCATCGCCATTTAAATCGAGATTATTGACACCTGCATTGGAGGAGTTGAGTAACTTTTCAAATTCTTCCGGTGAGGCAGATTTCTTGAAAAGTTCAAGTGCACCTTCCAGACTAAATTGATCGCCTGGAACTTCAAGTCGGTTTTGTTGACCATACATTGTTGTCCATCCAACCATCAGGAAAAACAACGTTACTATTTTAAGTCTAAGCGTTTTCATAAGCGTTTGTTTTTATTAAGTGTATACGCGTTAGCCTACAAGAAGTCCGCCAAAGGCGGCACATTGGCATAACTACCGCAATTACCCTTCGTTTAAGTTCTAGTTGAGCATGATGTGATTGCCTAATACCCATTCGGATTTGCCTTTGAAAAGCCGGAATTGGTCGAGATTCAGAAACTCGTACCAGAGACACTCGTTATATTCAGAGAGTTAAAAAATCAACAACGACTGAGTAAAACTCATTTTAGATTAATTAAAGAATCACCATATTTCGAAAAATTTTAAACCTTTAAATGCCATGAATCCTGTTAATGAAAAAATGAGAGTCTATCACCGTTACCTTGGTTTTTTCCTTACCGGTATTATGGCAGTTTATTCTATTAGTGGAATTACCTTAATCTTCAGAGACACAAATTTTTTGAAATATGATAAGGTGATTGATCGCCAATTGAAACCTGAGCTTGGCATCGAAGAACTTGGTAAAGAGCTACGTATGCGGGATTTTAAAGTGCAAAGTGAAACGGATGAAGTAGTAACCTTTCAGAATGGTACGTACAATAAGAAAACCGGGGCAGCGGTAATCACAACTAAAGAGTTGCCTTATATTATGGACAAGCTTACCAATTTTCACAAAGCTGAAACCAGCAAACCCCTTTTCTTTTTAAATATTTTCTTTGGAGTGTCACTGTTATTTTTTGTGGTGTCGTCCTTCTACATGTTTTTGCCCCACACTTCTGTTTTCAAAAAGGGTCTATACTTTGCCTTGGCGGGATTGGCTTTTGCATTGGTTTTAGTTTTTATATAAATAGATGCGCTTTTGTTCAATTGATTGGTTGCACTACTGAGGCGGATCAAAATGGAAACTATTATTGGTAAGCTCCTTGTCGATCATTAGATAATTAGGATCCAAGACGACTTTGTAAGGCTTTTGGGTTAGTTGAAAAATTTTATCCGTTGCACCTTGTTTAAATCGAAATGACTGAAGAGATATTAGCTCACCATCGCTGTTATAAAAACCTACTTCTAAGAGGTCATTCAGAGGCACCGAGGCCTCGATCTTTTCTTTGTATTTTAAGATCTCTAGATTCAATCTTGCCTGATAACTTCCATTAGGTAATGCTGTTATTGCTGCAGTGTTGATCCTATTGTCATGAAAAATAATTTCCTCAAAAAAGTCGGTTATAAGATACTGAAGACTATCGGGTGTTGCGCGCTTAAGAGTTTTCAAAAAATCGCTCGAAGTAGGGTAGGGATTTGATTTGAATCTATGCTCAATTACAAACTCCTTTAAAACTTTATTAAGATTGTCTTCGCCCATATAGTGAGCCAACGTATTAAATGCAATTGTTCCTTTTCCATAAGCAATGTGTTGCTGGTCGGGATTTACCAGGTAGAGCGGAGCTTCTTTATTCGAGTCAATACTCCGCCCCTTAAGATAGCGCTCCCGTTGCAACTTTAAGAACTGTAGAGCTTTCGCTTTTCCATACATTCCTTCGTATATCTTAAGTGTAACATATTCCGAAATACTTTCCGATAAAAAGATTGCTCCTAATACGTCTTTTGGAATAATCTGATTTCCAAACCATTGATGTGTCAATTCGTGCGCAGCAACATAAAAGGATAAATCAATTTTATCTTGAGTTGTGGCGTTAACACCAAACCTTACTTCCGAAATGAGAATTGAATTTGCAAGCGAAGTTGCAAACGTGCCTTCTGTGAGTGGAAACTCGATCAACCGTATAGTTTGGTGTTGAAATGGACTAAAATAACTGGTGTTGTACTCCAGTGCTGCTTTTAATCCACCCATCATGTTATCGATGGCATATTCATGACCTTTATAAAAATATATTTCAAGATTTTTATCCTTCCAGGTATCCGTTTTTATTTCATAAGTTCCCGAAGTGAGTGCAACTCCGAACTTTACTGGTGTGTCTGTTTTATAGGTATAAAAATTTCTTCCATTTTCCATCCACTGCTCTTGCAGCACGCCTGCTGCGAAGGCTTGCTGATTTTTGGATGTGCTTATTGTTGTTTCAAAATCAACGAGATCACTATCCAGAGCTTGATGGTGATTATTTATTGCAGTGCCATCCCAAGGATTCTTTTTTTCTGTATTGACAAAATATCCTAACCTTGGTAGAAAATCTTGCATTAAAAATGTGCCCTGGCCGATAACATTTGAGTGTCGCGAAAACAATGTATTGGGTTTACTCTTGATGCCAAATTGAATGCGAACGCTATCTAAAGGGTTCAGCGCCTCTTCTAATTCATGAACAGAAAAATTCATTATGGTATCACGACTACTGACTCGATTTTTTCTATTGAGATGATAATTTGTCACTTCATCAAATCCTGTTTTTATCAAGAGCGTACCAATTGCTTCGTTGGATTTATTAATTAGTAGGTATTCGCCCACAGCTGCAAACGAATTCAATTCAGGTTCTAAGCCGAGATTCAATTTAATTGACACAATTCGAGGTTGAATCTGGTTCTCGTATTTACCGAAGTTTTTTTTAAAATTTTCTAATACGGAATTCGAGGTAGTCGTTGCAGTAATATTTTCTGCTTTATAAACACCAAACCCAAATACTGCGAAAGCAAGGATGAATCCTCCGAGAGCAAATAGTAATGACCGGTTCAGATTGCTTCGTGCTATTATTAGTCGCTCACGAAAGGAATACGCAAAGCCCCGTTGCCAGAATAAAAAGGCAATCAGCATGAGTATACATGCCAATAGTAGCCAATAACCTTCCGCAAGAAAATAGCTACCTAAGCTGCTCCCATAGCCGTTCATATCGCTATAGATTAGTTGTGGTGGTGTATTAAATCTTAATAGGTGCGTGGAAATTCCTAGTTGCGAAAAGCCTTCCTTGCCAACCCAAATAAACAGAAGTGTGAAAAGTCCTGAATAAAGATTATTGAATAGGGTGTGGATGAAAATGGAAGTAAATGTCCAAACAATTAAAATTGGAGCAGTAAGTATAAAAAGATTGAACAGATATTGACCCAATTCGATTTTATAAAATCCGTTGATTACTTGGAGCGCGATACCACAAGTCATCATAATGGCCAATAGTAAAAACTGCATGTAACTAATTGCTAAAACGTTGGCTCCCAAATGAATCCAACTCTCGGTGGCCGTGGTGTCGATCAATTGATGCATGTGAGCTGTTCTGGCTCTGTGAACAAGCATGCCCGAATAGATAAAGGTGATCAGGACTATGATAGTAACAAAAAAGAAGGCCGGTATGGCTAGCATAATCCTTGTTAATGGAAGCATTACCATATCACTACCATTCGTAACGCGTGCTAACATGAATACAATAGCAAGAATTCCTAATCCAGCAAACAACCAAAATATCCAACCCTTAAGTATATATTTAAATTCGAACTGCGAAAGTTTCCAAAGGGATACGAACTGACCCCTTAGATTAAACTGATAGTTACCGTATAAGTTCGAAGCCTGTTTAGATTCAATTGGTTGAGAAGGTGATTGAGATTTAGATTTGGATGTTCTTCGTTCTAAATTGAGTTTATGTTGGGAGAAAGAAAACACATTGAATAACAACACAAAGCCAAGTCCTGTTATTGAAAACCAAAATAATCGATTATAGAGCAAGACACCCAATACCGGAATTGTATTGGTATTCTTTTCTGCAAATGTCCAAGATTGGGTGTTGTATAACACGGCATTTTGAGCAAATGGATCAGTTATAGCAATCAAAAAATTGCTCCCTCGAAAGAGGTTTTCTGCTATTATTTGAAAGAAGAAGATTAGGATGATGGATATGAAGCCGGCATAAATATTTCTTGTCAGTACTACAACAGTAAAAACCAGGGCTCCATAGAAAAGCATATTGGGAATTATAAAAAGGCAATAGGCTTGTATGTACCCCCAACCATTAAATACTCCAATAGCTGAACTTTCGCTTCCCAATAGAAATTCACCCAGTAGAAAGGCAGTGGCACCAGAGAGTGTAATTACAATTACAATAGTGAGTGCACTCAAAAACTTTCCTAAAAGATAGTCTCGCTTTCGAAGAGGAAACGTATATAAAATTGGATAAACATTGTTGCTGAAATCTCTATAAACTGCTGAGCCAATAATGGCGGGTATCAAAAAGAGAAATAACTTATTCAAATATTGCAACATGAAATTAATTTCATAGGGAGAATTAAGGATTCGCGTTGATGTGTTTGATGCAACCGGTTCGTCAAAGTATCCGCCTGTTCCCATAAAGGAAATTAACGAAAAAAGAAAAAAAGTTATGAAATACAGATAGGTAACGGGCTTCTTTAGCCATGTAATTAGCTCAAACTTATAAATGGTGATCATCATTAAATCTTAGTATTCATGGCCAAAAAATATACGTCCTCTAACGTGGGGCTCAGACTATTAAAGGAATCATCAGGTTTGTGAGAAGCATGAATGCGGACACTTAGGGTATTGTCGTTGTTATAGCTCGATGATAAGCTAGCATGGTTTAATTCCAATAGACTCAACTCTTCCTTTGTTATCTGTTTTCCCCAAATAGTTCCATTAATTTCTTCAAGTGCATGTGCTGGTTTGGCTTTTTTTAGAATGCTACCTTTATTCATGATTGCCAACTCCGTGCAAAGCTCATTCACATCATCAACAATATGAGTTGAGAAAATAACTGTGTTTTTCGTCCCAATTTCACGCAGTACATTCAGGAATCGCTTACGTTCTGCAGGATCCAGACCGGCAGTTGGTTCATCTACAATAATAAGTTTTGGATTGTTTAATAGCAGTTGAGCTATTCCAAATCGCTGCTTCATTCCGCCCGAATAGTTGCTCACGCTTTTCTTTTGCACCTCCGTTAAGTTGGTGAGCTGAAGCACCTCGTCAATAATTCTATTTTTATCTTTCTTTGAAGTAATTCCTTTCAGTGTAGCAAAATAGTCAAGCAGATTTCGTGCAGACGTATTGGGATAAACACCAAAATCTTGCGGTAGGTAGCCAAGCACCTTGCGTAATTCCATCTTTTGAGTAAGAACATCTATTCCTTGAAATGTTACTTTTCCGGAGTCTGGGTTTTGTAGTGTAGCCAGAGTGCGCATCAAAGAGGATTTTCCGGCACCATTTGGTCCAAGTAATCCGAACATGCCAGTGTCAATCTCCAGAGTTAAATTATCGATTGCTTTAACACCATTGGGGTAGGTCTTTGATAGATTTTGGATCGACAAATTCATGGTTGAGCTAGGTTAGTAAAGAAAGGACGATCAGAAATTGATTTTGTTACATGCAAACCAGGTACTTCCCTGAATGCTGAAGAAGTCCAGAAGACGTAAAATAAAATAGTGAACTGTACAAATTTCGACTATAGCCTCAACCTGTGTTCAGTCCACTGCGCCACATCACCTTCGTAATGCGTAATTAAAATTAAGGTGGTGTTTTCATCGAGATGAATATTGAGATATTCATTTACTCGTGCTTTTTGCATTGGATCTAGAAATTGAAAAGGCTCATCTAATAGCAGTAATTCTTTCTGCGACAAAAACAGCGCTATTAGCAACACTAATTGCAACTCGCCATTGGATAGTTGTCGCAACCTTTTTAGTAGGAGGTGTTTGATCTCAAAAAAAGTAACAAGTGTTTCAATCTCTCTCATATCATGTTTTGAGTTAAGATATTGAGTCACCGTGAGTATGGATGTGTTAGCATCTAAAAAATGCACTTGTTCCGGACCGAGGTAACTGATTCGTTTCTTAATATCCCAAATGGATTCGCCCGTGCCTCTACGTTTCCCAAAAAGATATACTTGCTCACTATAGGCCATTGGATGGTCGGCATAGATTAGACTGAAGAGGGTGGTTTTGCCTGAACCATTTGATCCGGTAAGTGCCCATCGTTCCCCCCGGTTGATTTTCCAGTTTAGATTTTTTAGGATCACCGTGTTGCCATATTGAATTTTAAGATTGTGCATTTCCACAACGGGCTCAGTCTCTTTTATAGGCGCAGGGTTAGCATGCATACCTATTGAATTGAGCTCGTTTTTCTTACGCTCACTATTCAACCCTTTTGAAATGCTCAGCTCAATTTTTTTTGTGATGGCATCAGGAAGTTGTGGGTGGTCATGATCGGCAATAATCAATTGGATGTGATGCTGGGTGGCGAGGTGATCAAGAAATTCTTTTAACTCAATGCGACTGTTGAGATCAAGGCCTTCAAAGGGATAATCCAACAGTAATACTTTCGGTAGATTATCCAATAACTGTTTCAGGATGATAATCTTTTTGAATTGCCCATTGCTCAGGCGAGGCAGATCAAGTTTACGTAAATGATCGATGTTAAAGGATGTGGGAAAATTGAATTCGTGAACCTTGTTGTATCGTTCACCAAAGAAATCTTTTACAGTTGGCACTGGGGTGGTGTCTTCGATAGTATAATAACGTTGCTGATAATATAAATCGGGGGCGCTTATTAATTCGTGCAGCGCATGAGTGGGTACATAGTGAAGATTCTTTTTTCGGAGTTCGTGCTTTTCATCCCACGAAAGGGAAGAATTAATAAAGTCAATATTTACAGTACCACTTTTTGGTTGAATTTTTCCTGCAATCAGATTAAGCAAGGTAGTTTTGCCAACTCCATTCTTTCCGGTAATCAGGTAGCTAACTCCAGTTTCAAGCCGCAAATTCAATTGTTTAAAGATAATCCTATTCTGAATTGAAACCGAAACGTTGTCTAGACTAATCATAAGCAAATTGGGCAAATTGAATGTTTTACTTTGAGGCTATCGTCTAACTTGCAAGTAAAATTTTTTATTAGCAAGGAAATTTATTTGATACTATTAATTCCTATCTGTTATTTGTAGTCTCAATTGATAAAATAGATGTTTTCCCGATCTTACACCAGCGAATTGGGTCAATCCCGGCATTGATTTAAGGCTCAGAAAAAAAGTAGACCGATTTTACAAACTCAACTAGTTAACTTGCATAACTCATCACTAAAATTTTCAATCATGAAAAAGCTCATTATTACGAGTGCACTTTTGATACTTTTCAAAGTTGTTCTTGGACAGGAATTACAATCACCCAATGGAAAGTTAACGATGTCTTTCTCGTTGCAGAATGATGGAACTCCTACCTATAATGTAAACTATCGCGGTAAGCCTGTAGTCAAACCCAGTAAATTAGGTCTTGAACTTAAAGAGGATAATAAATCGCTCGTGAATGATTTTGCCATTGCCAAAACGGAAACGACTACAAACGATTCGGACTGGGAGCCAGTATGGGGGGAAGTGAAAACGATCCGCAATCATTATAATGAACTAGCCGTTACCCTTACGCAAAATAGCACCGACAGACAATTGATTATTCGCTTTCGAATGTTTGACGAAGGACTGGCGTTTCGGTACGAATTTCCTTCACAAAAGAACTTGATCTACTTCGTGATCAAAGAAGAACGGACTCAGTTCGCGATGACTGGCGACCACACAGCCTTTTGGATTGCAGGCGATTATGATACTCAAGAATACGATTATACTACCTCACGGTTATCGGAAATAAGAAATCTGATGAAGGGGAGTATATCACTTAATGCATCACAGACACCATTCTCACCCACGGGTGTGCAGACTTCATTGATGCTCAAGACGGATGATGGAATATACATTAATCTGCATGAGGCTGCGCTGATAAATTACTCCTGCATGCATTTAAATCTGGATGATGCAAACATGGTACTTCAATCCTGGCTAACTCCAGATGCCACGGGTGATAAAGGATATATGCAGGCACCTGGCAAATCTCCGTGGCGAACCATCATGATCAGCGATGATGCCCGCGAAATTCTTGCTTCTAAAATGACGTACAACTTGAATGAGCCCAGCAAGATTGAAGACACTTCCTGGATTAAACCTATGAAATATATGGGCGTATGGTGGGAGATGATTACTGGAAAAAGTTCATGGTCATACACCAATGATTTGCCCTCTGTTAAGATTGGCATTACGGATTTTTCCAAAGCAAAACCAAATGGAACACATGGTGCAAACAACGCCAACGTTAAAAAATATATTGACTTTGCTTCACTTCATGGCTTTGATGGCGTGCTGGTAGAGGGATGGAATATTGGGTGGGAAGATTGGTTTGGAAATGCTAAAGATTATGTATTTGATTTTGCTACACCTTATCCAGATTTTGATTTACCAGGCTTGAGGGATTATGCAAAATCAAAAGATGTGAAACTTATTATGCATCACGAAACATCTGGTTCAACACGCAATTACGAACGTCATCTTGATGCTGCCTTTAAATTGATGAAGGATAATAATTATGATGCGGTTAAGACTGGCTATGTAGGTACAATCCTTCCCAAAGGTTATCATCATTACGATCAATGGACGGTGAACCACTACCAGTACGTTTTAGAAAAAGCCGCAGACTATAAGATAATGGTGAACGCCCATGAAGCAGTGCGCCCTACAGGCGTTGCCAGAACATATCCCAACCTGGTGGGCAATGAATCCGCAAGGGGTAATGAGTATCAGGCATTCGGTGGCTCTAAACCAAATCATGTCACTATTCTTCCCTTCACGCGGTTGATAGGCGGGCCAATGGATTACACGCCTGGAGTGTTTGAAATGGATATTAGTAAGATCAACCCAGGCAACGATAGCCATGTAAACAGCACACTCGCTAACCAATTAGCACTTTATGTTACCATGTATAGCCCGATACAAATGGCCGCAGACCTTCCTGAAAATTATTCGCGCTTTATGGATGCGTTTCAGTTTATTAAAGATGTGGCCTTAGATTGGGACGATAGCAAATACCTTGAGGCCGAGCCTGGTCAATACATTACGGCAGCGCGAAAAGCAAAAGGTACAACCAGTTGGTTTCTTGGAAACGTAAATGGCGAGTTGCCTCGCGTTTCCAATGTGTCTTTTACTTTTCTTGAACCCGGTAAAACCTACGTTGCTACGATTTATGCCGATGCGAAAGACGCGCATTACAAAACAAATCCGCAAGCCTATACCATTCGAAAAGTGATCGTCACCGATAAGTCTAAATTACAGCAATGGTCAGCTTCGGGTGGTGGTTACGCCATCAGCATCATTGAAGTTGATAAAAGTGAGACAAAGGGTTTGAAAAAGTTATAACCTAAAAAGTTACGTGGTAAAGGTCTCCGCCACCGTCTATAAGAATTATAAAAGGAGAGGTGGTCCGTTACCAGATCACCTCTCAATACTAATGACTTTAGGGCATCTCTAAAAACTCCGCTTACCCTTCTCTTTTGAAGGGGCAGGGGTTGAGGTAATGAAAGCAAGGGTTTTTAGAGATGCCCTTTATACTAAAGTCTCCTTTACGCCAGATCGAAGCGATCAAGGTTCATCACCTTTGTCCACGCTGCTACAAAATCATTTACAAACATCTCATGAGAATCCGCACAGCCATATACTTCAGCGAGTGCGCGAAGTTCTGAGTTTGAGCCAAAGATCAAGTCGGCACGAGTACCTGTCCACTTTAGTTCATCGGTTTTACGATCGCGACCTTCAAATGCATCTTGCCCATCAGACGTTGCCTTCCAAGTGGTGCTCATGTCTAACAAGTTCAAAAAGAAATCGTTAGTTAGCGCCTCAGGGCGTTTAGTAAATACTCCATGTTTTGATTGATCGAAGTTGGCGTTCAGCACCCGCATTCCGCCAATCAACACCGTCATCTCAGGTGCGGTTAGGGTGAGTAACTGCGCTTTATCAATCAACAGTTCTTCTGAAGCAATTGTAAATTTGCCTTTCAGGTAATTGCGGAATCCATCAGCAATCGGTTCAAGTGCTTCAAATGCTTCTATATCAGTTTGCTCAAGACTAGCATCGGCACGTCCTGGTGTGAATGGCACAGTAACATCAAGTCCAGCATTCTTTGCGGCCTTCTCAATACCCGCTGAACCTGCCAAAACAATTAAATCGGCTAATGAAACTTTTTTATCGCCTCTGTTAAATTCTTTTTGAATTCCTTCTAAAGTTTGTAACGCTTTGGCAAGTTGAGTTGGATTATTTACGACCCAATCTTTTTGCGGAGCTAAGCGAATACGCGCGCCATTAGCACCACCGCGTTTATCAGAGCCACGGAATGTAGATGCCGAAGCCCAGGCTGTTGATACTAATTGCGATACGGATAAACCTGAAGCAAGTATTTTACCTTTTAGAGTTGCAGCATCTTTATCATCAATCAATTTATGTGTTACCGCAGGAATAGGATCTTGCCAGATCAATTCTTCTTTAGGAACTTCAGCACCAAGGTACCGATCAATGGGTCCCATATCGCGGTGAGTTAATTTAAACCAGGCGCGGGCAAATGCATCGGCCAAGGCCTCCGGATTCTCATAAAAGTGTCTGGAAATTTTCTCGTAGATCGGATCTAACTTCAATGCGAGATCAGTTGTAAGCATCCGCGGCTCCTGTTTTTTTGATTTGTCGAATGCATTTGGAACAGTATCTGCGCCAGCACCACCTTTTGGTTTCCATTGATGGGCACCAGCAGGACTTTTGGTTAATTCCCAATCATAGCCAAACAGGTTTTCGAAATAGTTGTTGCTCCACTTAGTAGGTGTGGTAGTCCAGGTTACTTCAAGACCACTGGTAATGGTATCTGCACCAACACCTGATCCAAAGCTGTTCTTCCAACCAAGACCTTGTTCCTCAATAGCTGCACCTTCTGGTTCAACTCCAACATGCGTTGCCGGAGCAGCACCATGTGTTTTACCAAATGTATGGCCACCCGCTATCAAGGCAACAGTTTCTTCATCGTTCATTGCCATGCGCTTAAATGTTTCGCGAATATCATGTGCCGAGGCAATAGGGTCAGGATTTCCATCGGGGCCTTCCGGGTTTACATAGATCAAACCCATCTGCACGGCAGCCAACGGGTTTTCCAAATTACGATCGTGTATTTTTCCATCGGCATCATCGTCTGACACAACAACTCCTCCTGCTTTCGCCACACCTTCTGAGCCATGTGCATATCGGATATCTCCACCTAACCAGGTAGTTTCTGAACCCCAGTACACATCTTGTTCAGGTTCCCACACATCTTCACGGCCACCGGCAAAGCCAAATGTTTTAAATCCCATCGACTCCAGTGCAACATTGCCCGTAAGAACCATAAGATCGGCCCATGAAATTTTCTTGCCATACTTTTGTTTGATTGGCCATAACAGCCTACGTGCTTTATCGAGACTCACGTTATCGGGCCAGCTATTTAGTGGAGCAAATCGTTGCTGGCCAGCACCCGCGCCACCGCGCCCATCACCTGTGCGATAGGTACCCGCTGAGTGCCAAGTCATGCGTATAAAAAATGGCCCGTAATGACCAAAGTCAGCCGGCCACCAGTCTTGAGAATCAGTCATTAAAGCATGAAGATCCTTCTTCAACGCTGCCAGATCAAGACTCTTAAATTCCTTTGCGTAGTCAAAGGTTGAACCCATCGGATTGGATAGGGTTGAATGTTGTCTTAGGATGTTCACCTTCAATTGATTAGGCCACCAGTTTTGATTTTGTGGGCCCCCGCCAGCGGCTTGTTTAACGGCTCCGGTAAACGGACATTTAGCTTCTCCGTTTCCTGAATGTTCGTGATTTGACATTGTTTTGCTAGTTAGTCGTTTATAATATTAATTTTTTCAGTGCTTAAACCTGACTGCATATTACTTACAACGGTTCAAGTATACCATGACATAAGTCAGTGACAAGATTACAACCCTACGTGTAATAAATCAAATTGATTATTTTTATGATCGTATAGCTAAAATCTATGACTTTAACACAACTCGAATACATTGTTGCACTTGATAGGCACCGCCATTTTGTTCAAGCGTCTGAGAAATGCTTTGTAACGCAACCCACGTTAAGCATGCAAATTCAAAAACTGGAAGAAGAGCTTGGAGTAAAAATCTTTGACCGTACAAAGCAACCAGTAATCCCGACAGAAATAGGGACAAGTATTATCGAGCAAGCACGAATCATTCTTCGCGAATCAAAAAGGATAGAACTGCTAATCAATGATCAAAAGGATATTATGACGGGAGAACTCCGCATTGGTATCATTCCCACGTTAGCGCCTTATCTATTGCCACACCTTTTTAAGCGCATGCGTGAGAAATATCCGCAACTCAACCTCGTAGTCAAAGAAACCATTACGGAAGAGGTGATTCAGGAATTAAAAAAGAACCGACTCGATTGTGGGTTGGTAGTAACTCCGCTAAAAGATCCATCTATCAAAGAGCATGTTCTATTTTATGAAGAGCTGTTTGTATACGTTTCGAAGAAGAATTCGCTGTATGATAAAAAATATGTGCTGGCTACTGAGATTGATCCCGACCAACTTTGGCTATTGGAGGAAGGTCATTGTTTTCGATCACAAATTCTGAACTTGTGTGAGCTGCGGAAGAGCGCTGATTCCCACTTTAAATATGAGACCGGAAACATTGAAACCTTAAAGCGCATGGTTGATAAAAGCGATGGTATTACTATTTTGCCGGAGTTGGCTGTGATGGAATTCACTAAGTCGCAAATGAAACTGGTAAAAAGATTAAAAGAACCAAGCCCTGCGCGAGAAGTAAGTCTTGTAACGCATCGCGATCACATTAAAACTAAGCTCATTAAAACATTGATGGAAGAAATACTCGATATTGTGCCGAAGCAAATGCAGAAATTGAACAGCAAAAAAGTGGTGGATATAACTTATTGAATCCTGTTTAACAAAAATTGCGTGTATCGAAATTGCGAAGGCGTATAACGAATCATTGTCAGTGTAAAAGCCTTTGAATTATTGTAGTCAGAGTTTTTGTTATTATTCATCTATCTCTAATTACAAATTGAAAGAATGCCAGACATTTTCTTCACATGACAAAGACTTTGAACTTTCGCACGCTATTAACTCAACAGTCACCCTCTCTTTTTTGGAGACGGGGTTGGGGGGTTAGGTCCTAAAACGAAAGTTCATTGGTAGAGGAGGACGGTAGTTGAGGTTAAAGAAGGTCGGCCCAAGTCTCTTATTGCCAGCTAAGCGAATTGTTACTTTAATAGTCAGAGTTTTTTATTTTAATTTAACCTATGATTTACAAGTTTTTAAAAACATTCTTTTTGAGTTCTACTATGTTTTTTGTTTTCTCGTCATGCGTGGAAAAAAAAACAAAAAATAGTGAACAACCGAGGGCTACCAAAAAAGTATCAATCGGTGAAATTGAACAGGGAATAAAAAGCTTCATCCAGAACAAGACAGAAGAAAACGATGGCTTTTTTCAAGTAACCGATCGAGGTCATGATTTTAAAATGAAACTCGTGCGTGTTCACACCGAATATCTTTCTAATCTGGGTCCAAAAAGTCATTTTGCCTGTGTTGATCTTGCCGATGAGAGCGGTGATGTGTATGATGTCGATTTTTTTCTTGAAGGTGAACCAGGTTTCATGAACGTAACTGAGACCAGTGTTCATAAGTTAAATGGCAAGCCTTATTATGCATGGAAACAACAACCAGATAAAACCTGGAATCGAGTTCCCGTAAAGGAGGCAGCCACGCGCCTATTAGGAGTTATTGAGGGAAGTGATTCGTTTGAATTTAATTACCGGGTTGAACTTCCAGAAATTAAGGGTGTTGCCAAAATGTGGATTCCAATTGCCACCACGGATGAGTTTCAAGTAGTTGAACTAACATCCTTGAATGTGCCCGTTGAGTATAAATTAATCAAGGATAAAGATTTTAATAATACGATTCTATATCTGGAAGCTGAGGCATTGCAAAGTAAAGAAGTAATAGAAATTAATTATCAGGTTACTCGCAAGGAACGTGGTGCTATTGATGCACCTGTGCCAACCAATGCATTGTATTTGGCTGATAATAAATTAATGCCGGTGGGTGGGCGTTTCGCAACAATTGCCAACGAAGTTATTATAGGCCGTAATGGAAATTCACTAATGAAGGCGCGGGCTTTATATGACTACATTATTGATAACATGCGCTACATGAAATATGGTAACTATGGGCGGGGAGATTCCAATTATGCATGTGATGTGAAGACAGGAAATTGCACAGAGTTCCATTCGTTTTTTATTTCACTGGCTCGTTCGTTACACATTCCGGCTCGGTTTGCTGTGGGCGCATCTATTCCTTCCGAAAGGAATGACGGTGGCATTGATGGCTATCACTGCTGGGCTGAGTTTTATGCTGAAGGCAAATGGTGGCCTATTGATATTAGTGAAGCCAACAAGTACACCGCATTAGCGACTTATTATTTTGGACACCATCCAGCCAATCGGATCGAGTTCAGTCGTGGGCGGGATCTGATTCTAGAACCAGGCCCCGCCTCCGGACCGATAAATTTTTTGGCCTATCCAATAATAGAGATAAACAACATAGAAGCTACAGCCAAAACTACATTTTCGTTTAAGCGGTTCACTCCGGCATCTTAACGTAACTAATTTTTAGTTTCGTCAGCGGGGTGCTCGGCCGGATGTTCAGTTGAGTCAGAAGGATGCTCGGTAGAATCGGAGGGATGGTCACCTGCCGCTTCAGTTGGTTGAGATTCATCTTTGCCAGCTTGCTTGCCGCATGAAACAATAATAGCTGCTGAGAGCATGGATAGAAAAATAACGATTACTAGTCTTTTTTTGAATGATTGCATAATTAGGTTGTTGATTTAGGTTAGATTTTAAAATTAACGATAAACCTTAACAAAGTCTAAAGTTTAGGTCAACTGTTGGAATTTACCTGAAGTGATTTACAGAGTTCGAATAAGTGTATTACCGCTGTCTGAAAATTACTATCTTAAGGGCATCTCTAAAAACTCCGCTTACCCTTCTCTTTTGGAGAAGGGGCAGGGGTTGAGGTAATGAGAGCAAGGGTTTTTAGAGATGCCCTTAATGACAAGATTGGTACTACCCATAAACTTTTTATAGAATGAACAACAGACGAGCCTTTATCAAGAAATCGCTTGCTGGGGCGCTGGCATCAACATCAGTTCCTGCTTTCGGATTTTCAATTTTAAAATCAAAATCTGAAATGGAGGATCAACTAATTGGCCATGGCGATTTTAAATATCGCCCACATCCACAATGGGGCACGCTGGATAGCATCAAGACACCTGTTAACAACTGTCAGGAAATGGTGATGGATTCAAAAGGTCGCCTCATCATGATCACAGATGAGACTAAGAATAATATAATCGTTTACGACCGCTCAGGAAAATTGCTTACTACCTGGGGAACTAGCTTCCCTGGTGCACACGGCTTGACGTTAACAAAAGAAGGCGGAGAAGATTTTCTTTTTATTTGTGATACAACTTTAAGCACGGTAACAAAAACGACTGTTGATGGAAGGGTTTTATTAGAGCTACCTCATCCAAAAAAACTTGGCATTTATACCGAAACGATGGCATACAAGCCAACCGAATCGGCAGTTGCGCCCAATGGTGATATTTATGTGGCCGATGGCTACGGATCACAGTTTGTAATACAATTCAATCATAATGGTGAGTATCTCCGCCACTTTGGTGGCAGAGGAAATAAAGACGCAGAGTTTGATACTGCCCATGGTGTTGCTGTTGACTTGCGTGACAAAAAGAACCCGACTTTGCTTATCACCTCTCGCGGTCATAATTCATTTAAGCGATTTACATTAGACGGAAATTATCTTTCAACAATTTTTCTGCCAGGCGCCTTTGTCTGTCGTCCGGTATTTCATGATGATAATATTTATGCAGGTGTTTGCTGGTCGCGCCTACGTTATTTAAATCAAACCGACAATTCAGGATTTGTTACGATACTGGATAAGAACGATAAAGTTATTTCAAATCCCGGGGGCACGGCACCGAAATTCGTTGACGGTGAATTGCAATTGATGGTTCAGGCCGTTCCGTTGTTCAAGCACTGCCATGACGTGTGTATTGATGACGATAAGAATATTTATGTGTGTCAATGGAATGCTGGAAAAACTTATCCTATTAAATTAGAACGAGTTTGACATTCGAATATAACCAAATGACTAGGCGACATCTTTTTGTAGTGTGCAAAAGATCTTTTTTTGTTGCGCTATCTCTCCAGAATTTATTTCTCCGAAGAGTCCTCGAAACGGGAGACGCTGAGGGGAATTAAATTTATATTTCCTGCTCACATCGAAAATTAAGTCTAATTTCCTTTGGCCGCTAAATTACCAAATACGCCACACAACTCGCAGGTATGTGGTTTCAAATGAGGTTCCAACAGCAGCCACTCTTACTGAAATACAATTCAAGTCGCCACCAATTAACAGAGGTTGGCAGAAAGGATAACCGCCACCAATTCATACATATGCCAAATAGTTTGATGTAGAGGTATCTGTAGATGGTATCCGGTAGATAAAAATAATTTCAAAAGGAACGGATGCTGTTTAATCCATAATCATACAATTCCAACCTGTTGAATCGAAGTTTGTAAGAATGATGCTTGCAAAATCAGAATCAATTGTTCATAGTGAGCGCAGAGGAAAGCCTTTTGACTTTGAACCGGCTTATGCCATGCGCGAATTGGAGCTTTATGTTTTTAAAATGATTACACCAGAGTATCTTTTTAAAAGTGAAGCGTGAGAGCATCACGATTTAAACATTGTAAAAATGCGTTGGATAATACTTTTGCTTGCAGTACGTGCTCTGTGCCAGACGGATTTTATGTCGATTATATTTTCCAACGTGGGGGTCAAGGCTTTGGTGAAAGCGTTTCGTAAAACACCGATAATGGCAACACCCACGTGTACGTTAGGATCATCTAATCTACCTTCAATTGGAATGACCGTTGCAATTTTATTGTTTCGTTTATTGGCAAGTATATTAAATAAACCGGCTACTATTCTCTCCCACGCTTTTTGAAAGATAGTGTCTGAACTATCAGCTTTACTAATAAAATCCAGATCCTGTATCAAAGGTTTAAGATATCCTTTAAAGGAATTTTCTGCTACAACAACCTCAGCAAATAAATCCATGAAGCCTTTATTGATGTCTATTTTTACATACATTCTAAATAGATCGTTCAGCAAAACCAGATTTATAGACTTCAGTTCCATATCTAAATCCAGCGTAAGATTGGGCTCAAGTGGACGAAGGGTAACACTGATTTCGCCAGTGCCTTCATAAAGATTAAACGTAGATGCTATGCGGCATGATTCGCTTAGTATGGAGCGATTACTAAAGTCGAGAATCTTTAGGTTCAATTTACTAATAGTCACATTCCATTCAGGCTTAACGTGTGCCTTGATATAGTGAATTTCACCCTCTAAAACTTCAACATTCACTTTGAAGGATTTTAATTTTTTAATCGAATTCTGTAGCCTTGAAAATTCCTGAGCAATGCTTGAATTCTCATCTTGAGTTGACGTAGGTTCGTCAGAAAGAAAATACAATTGGGGCTTATTCACGATTATATTAAAGTCTATTATCCTTTTAAGGAGCGGCCTCCATTTGAAGAAAATAATGACTACCGGAAACTGGAGGAACGGTATGTCTTGTTCAGCATCTGCAACAGCACGTATCGTTATGTTTCGAAAACTGATTTTACTTTTAAATAATTGAATATTAAGTTGGTCTATGTGGCCGATATAGCCGTCCATTTTACCAAGCGCAGTATTAAGCAAACCCTTTATAATAATAGGTGATATTATAAAAACTGTTATGATTACGAATACAATTACTAGCGTCCAGATCATATTGAATTACGTTAGGTCAAACTTGGAATCTTATCATTCTATTTTCAATCCTATTTTTTTTCTTTATCGGCTTTATCCTTTTTGCCAAACATCTTTTGTAAAAAAGTTTTCTTCTCCGTTGTGGCTTGGTCTACCGTTTGGATATTAATCTCCTGATCAATCGAAGGCTGTATAGCACGGATAAATGCATTTTTTAAAATTTGGGCTATTGCTTCCCACGTGTCGGTATCAGGATTTTTCAGCGAGCCTTCAAATGGAACTTTCGTTGCCACTTGATCTTTTGATTGATTTTGAAATATTTCGCCAATACCTCCAGCTAAGCCCTCCCAGATTTTTCTCAGTATATTATCATTCCGATCTTCTTTACCCAAAATATCCAGATCCTGTATTAACGGTTTAACGTAACCTTTGAATTTTCCATCCTTCGCGGCAACCTCTGTATACAAACCAAAAATTCCCTTGTTCACATCTACTTTTGCATACGCTTGAAAAAATTCGTTTAGTTTCACCAGGTTTGTATCCTTGATTTCCGCATTCATGTCGAATGTCGGATCATCTGCAAGAGGATTTAATTTAGCATTTAAACTAAGTTTACCTTCATATACATCGGCAGTTGCATTTAGCGAAGCGGGTAATAGCGAAGTAGAGTCATAACTGTTTCGGAGATTCAAGGCTAGCGCGTAAGCATTTGTTAATGCAATGTCAACCTTAGGATTAGAGGACTCATCAAGGTATTTGATTATACCGTTATTTATTTCAATACGATTTATTTGCAATGGCATAAGATCATCCTTCAAATTCTTGAAGCTGCTGGAATCATTGCGCACAGATTTTGGCTCTACTTTGTCTTTCGTGAACGTGATCATAGGCATTTCCATAATGACTTCACCTACAATAGAGCCTTTGAATAATGCTTTCCACTCTACGGACAAATCGACCAACGAAGCAGAAAAGAATGCAGTCTGCTTGTTGGTAATCGTATCAACCTTGTTAAGGTAAATACTATCGAGTTGATAAGCCCCTCGTATAAGGGCGATATCAATATCTGCCACGTGCCCATAATATCCTTTTATTTTGGTTAGCCGATCGTTAACGAGCTTCAATACTACGTAAGGTAATATCAACCGAATTATTATCAATAGAATTAAAATGGAACCAAAAATGATCGTGAGCTTTTTCTTTCGTGAGGTCATACTAGTTTTTTTAGGTACTGGTAGCAACAGCGGTAGGTTCAACTTCCTTTCCTTTCGAAACTATATATTGATGAGTAAATTCTGCACCGAATAATACAATCAATCCGGAATAGGAAACCCAAAGTATAATTAAAATAATAGAACCTGCTGCACCATACATGGATCCCGGCTCGCTTTCTCCAAAATAAATTCCTAACGCAAACTTGGCGAGCATAAATAAAACGCCTGTCAAAATTGCACCGGGCCAAACATCCTTCCATGTAATTTTTGCATCGGGTAAAAATTTATACATAGCAGCAAACAGCAAATTGATTGCGGCAAGCGACACTACAATGTCAAGAATACCAAACAGGAATGTTATGCCAACCGACAAACTGGCTGAAACCCAATCGCTGAAAGCACTCAGTGCTGCCGATAACGCGAGCGATACCAGCAATAAAAAACCGATTACCAGAATCAGACCAAACGAAAAGAGACGATCGCGAAGCAATTTAAGAATCTTTTGTTTTGTTTTAACCTTCGGTTTTACTTCCCAAATTTTATTAAACATTTTGTTGGATTTGGTAAAACACACCTGTGGCGCCAAAAAGAAGTGTTGCAATTCCGAGTATGGACGACAGCACGGTGCCTTTGCTTTCACCTGCCTTTTCAATGATCGCTTCGATGTCTTTCGCAGTGTCGCCACCGATGGTAGTCTGAATTTGATTGGTAAGTTGTGTAGTAACTTGCTTCTTATCATATATGTAGCCGCCAACATTAATAATAATCACAAGTAAACCAGGAAGCGAGAAGATTGTGTAATAAGCAATCAAAATACTTTTGTTGAATGGATCACTTTCTTTCCATTTTATAAAGGTTTGCTTGATTAAAATACCAAATGATTTCAATTGCTTCATTATGATAATAAGGTGATAGGATGATTTTTTTTAGGCTAATCAAACACCGACAAACATTCTCGATTGACACACACTGCTAAATCCATGCCCTTTCATTCATTTGCTGCAATGTGAAAATTGTTGGCAACAATTGGTTAAAAGTTGGATCAAACCAAAATAAGCCTTCCTGAACCGTTGATATTATTATACATTGGTTAAAATATTCCACAGTCCTACTTCATGTCAATACAATTTTTTTGCAGTTGTATGTTGGCTTCTAAAATTGCAGGCATACCATGGTTAGGTGATATTTGCTCATTCGCTCCTATAAAAACAAGTCGCCACTGAAGCGACCATTCTTTTTGATACCGTCTTTCAAAACTGTTGCACGTCATTAGAAAATTTGGCACGTATATTATCGGTAGAGATGCATAACAAAATGTTTAACATAAATCCTTTAGCTATGAGAAATCTGAAAATTAATTACCTGACATTAGTTTTGTTTGCTGCCCTAGCAATTACATCATGTTAAAAACAAAGTACAGATAGTAAAGAAATGGCGAATGATAAAAACGATAAAAAGTTTAACGATACTGAAATAGAGAATGATGCAGAATTTGAATAGGCACGAGTGGAATTGCTGTGCCAGCATCAAAGAAAACTTTTCCTGAAGCACTCCACTCGGGCTACATGGTTGTATTATTATTGTGCGCTGTTTAATACAGTAGAGGTAAACAGTACGTTTTATAAAGTCTCGTGTTAAACTACCTTTACGAAATGGTCTTCCGGAGTCGATGAGAATTTTCGTAATACATATACAGGGGAGGTACTCAAGTCAGATGCGAGCAAGATCAGAGATTGGTTAATCCATCTTGATGTATATGTATATTGGGGATGATCAACCCATTATTAACAAATACAGGGGCAACACCAAGCGCAGAACATTTTATTGCAACGTATGTTAGAAGTTTTATACATAGCCAGACCTTATCATTTTTTGTACATGATTGGCATTGATATTATTGAAAACAGAACGTAATGACCCAGCAGTTTCTTTTACAATTTACAGCCTCCGGCATTTTCTGTCCAAATGCAGCTGTGCATATTGATCCCTGGAATCCGGCTGACTTTGCAATCATTACGCATGCACACAGCGATCATGCAAAACCTGGCTGCAAGCATTACCTTGCGCACAAAGATTCCGAGAGCATTTTACGATTAAGGCTTGGAGAGGATATTTCTCTTCAGACCGTTGCCTATGGGGAAAGAGTTTCAATTAATGGGGTACACTTTTCCCTTCATCCGGCTGGGCACGTCATTGGCTCTTCACAAATACGAGTAGAACACAACGGTGAAGTGTGGGTTGTCAGTGGAGATTATAAAGTACAGGACGATAATTTTTCAACACCTTTTGAGCCACTTAAATGCAACACCTTTATCACCGAATCAACATTTGGATTACCTATTTACAAATGGCCCAACCAGGCGGAAGTGATGTTGGAGATTAAAGAATGGTGGACACAAAATAGATTACAAGGTAAAGCAAGTGTATTGATGGGATATGCCTTGGGTAAGATGCAGCGTCTTATCAAAAATCTTCAGCCGTTTGATCAACCCGTATATGCGCATGGAGCAATCTATAATGTAAATGAAAAATTGCGAGAGGTTGGTTTTGATCTTCCGCATATTCCTCTAGTAACAAATGAAATTAATAAAAAATTGTATCAAGGAGCATTAATCCTGGCAACACCGTCATCTCTTCATACGCCATGGATGAAAAAATTTGTGCCTTACTCAACCGGGTATTGTTCCGGATGGATGGCCGTTCGCGGAGCAAAAAACCGAAGATCAGTAGATCGTGGGTTTGTGCTATCGGATCATGCGGATTGGAATGACCTCAATACTGTTGTTAAAGAAACGGGAGCGGAAAAAATATTTGTAACCCATGGCTATACCGATACCTATGCACGCTGGCTAAGTGAACAAGGTATTGATGCGGCAGAAGTAAGCACGCAGTATGGTAACGAAGAAGAAGGTTTAACGGAAAACGTGTAACATGAAACAGTTTACGCAACTTTTTTTAGAACTCGATCGCACAACTAAGACAAATGAAAAAGTGGCATTACTGAAAACGTACTTCCTAATGGCATCGGAGGAGGATAAACTTTGGGCGCTGGCTTTATTTACAGGAAGACGACCACCACGAAATTTTAAGACCGCACAAATTCATGCCTGGGCACTAGAGAAAGCAAACATTCCCGAATGGCTTTATCGGGAGAGTTATAATAGCGTAGGCGACATGGCCGAAACGATTTCACTTCTTCTGCCCGTAGCTTCGGCAACATCCAATAAAACATTGAGTGAATGGTTTCACGCTTTGGCAGCAATGAAGCGTGCTTCGGACGAAGAAAAAAAACAATTTATTCTGGATGCATGGCAGAATTTTTCGCCTCATGAAATTTTTGTATTCAACAAATTGATCATGGGTAGTTTTCGTATAGGCGTTTCACAAACACTTGTTGTTCGTGCCGTGAGCGAATCAATTGAACAAGATGCTGCGTTGATCACCCATCGTATTATGGGGCAGTGGGATCCCTTCGTTACTACTTTTAAGGAATTGATCCTAGGTGAAAATGTAAACGATCAGTTTTCAAAACCGTATCCATTTTACCTGGCCTACGCCATAGAAGGAACCATTGATACACTGGGCAATCCTGCCGATTGGTTTGCGGAATGGAAGTGGGATGGTATTCGTGCTCAAATCATTTTCCGAAATAACGAACTGTATATTTGGTCGAGAGGTGAGGAGCTGGTTACCGATAAATTTCCAGAGCTAAGCGTTTTTTCTAAGGTCGTTTCGGACGGGACGGTACTCGATGGTGAAATTGTTTGTTTCATTAACGGAAAACCAATGCCTTTCAATGTATTGCAAACGCGCATAAGCAGAAAAAATATCTCAAAGAAAATTTTAGAAGAAGCACCGGTTGCATTCATTGCCTATGATCTTCTTGAGTCCAACCATTCTGATGTTCGCGCACAGAGTCAACAGAAGAGAAGATTTGCGTTGGAACAATTGCATCTGCAAAGTAATGAATCGAATGTATTCAGGTTATCGAAGTTGCTTCAATTTAGTTCGTGGGAAGAATTGAAAATACTGCATGAACTTTCTCGCGCCAACGTTGCGGAAGGTTTTATGATAAAACGCAAGGAAGCACTATACCAAACAGGACGAAAAAAAGGCGACTGGTGGAAATGGAAAATTAAACCGTTGAGTGTAGATGCTGTTTTAATCTACGCGCAAAAAGGGCATGGAAGAAGAACGGAGTTTTATACGGATTATACTTTCGCGGTTTGGGATGGTGATAGACTTGTACCCTTTGCAAAAGCATACACTGGTTTAACAGATGAAGAGATCAGGAAGGTTGATTATTTCATAAGACAAAATACAATCGAGAAATTTGGTCCTGTGCGAAATGTAAAACCACAGTTGGTTTTTGAAATTGGTTTTGAAGGCATCAATAAATCACCGCGACACAAGTCCGGCATTGCAGTTCGCTTTCCGAGGATGCTGCGTTGGCGAAAAGATAAGCCGGTGGAAGAGGCCGATACCTTAGATAACCTCAGCGCATTGTTAAGCAGCTATGGATAAGTCAATGATTATAGTTCCAACTTCAATTTTTTCCAAATGCTTCCCAATCTAAGCCTGTTTCAATTCGGTTGTGCCGCAGCCCCCGAATCTTTGTTGTGATTATTAATGTTGTTGCGCCCAGGTCAACGCGATGATGGTGTGGGATTATTCTTTTCACCGCTTTGACCTTTTTGGATTTCACGCCCGGATAAAACTCCTGCACTGATTTTTTAAGCTTGTCGATATTATCCATGCTATACAAGGCAACCACTTCGAGTGTCCATGTTTAGTATTAGTGATGTTTGGTCTTAAATACAGTTAAAAATGAATTTAGTTTCTTAAATAGCTTAACTTTTCAGCCTATAACACTAGCTCACCTATGAAACGAAACCTCATTTACTCAACAGTCATTTTGGTTTGGATTTTTTTACATCCCGCCATGGCTCAGGACAAACACCATTACCAAACCGACTTTTCAAAAGAAGAATTTGCAGAGCGTAGAATGAAAATAGTCGATGCCATTGGCAACAATGCTATTGCTGTAATTCAAGGCGCCAGCGGCATTCCGGGGTTTAGTGTTTTCAGACAAGCGAATACCTTCTATTATCTTACCGGGCTTGAATCACCACATGCTTACTTGCTAGTTAACGGAAAAAACAAACAAGTAACTTTATATCTCCCGCATCGCGATGTGGGCATGGAGCAAAACCAGGGCAAAGTATTTTCAGCCGAAGATGCGGAGCGCACCATCAAAGAAAAAGGGCTTATAGAATTTCGTCCACCAGTAGAATTGCCTTTAAAAAAGTAGATCGAAGGAATCTCTAAAAACCTTCTGTGGATGTCAGACTGAGCTTGTCGAAGTCGGTTTTCAAAGTCATAATCAAGAATTACGTTTCGAACTCCCGATAGCTATCGGGACAACGCGACAGAGTTTTAGAGATGACCTAAAGTAGTTAGTTGAACAAAATCATAAATATGAAAAATAGCCTTCTTGGAATTACATTGCTTTTACTTTGCTCGTCATTTTCTTTTGCCGACACCTATCCAAAAAATCCAAAGATCGATGTACTGAATTATATCTTCCGTATTTCACTATCGGATGCTACCGATGAAATTAAATGCGAAGTAACGGTGGATGTGAAATATGTAGATGCGGGTGTTGAAATTCTTAGACTGGATTTAATTAACGCAACACCAGCATTGCAAAATAAAGGCATTCACGTGAGTGGAGTAATTTCTAATGGAAAGGCGTTAAGCTATTTACATGATAATGATGAATTAAAAATTACGACAATTTTTGGAAAGGAATTAAAGCCTACTATAAAAAGTATCAGAATCTGAATGCTACCACAGCCGATTTCAGAAAGGAAATGGAGATGGCTAGCGGAATGGACTTACAGAATTTCTTCGATCAATGGCTTTATAAACCTGGTGCATTGAAACTAAATGCAACCTGGCAATACAATAAGAGTAAGAAAGAGCTTAACCTTTCCTTGAATTAAACTCAGCAGGATGGAAGCTTGTTTAAGATGCCCATACAGGTTGCAATCTATTTACCGAACCAAAAACTGCCCGTGATAAAGACAATAGCGATCGTAGATAAAGCAACGGTAAGCATAATTTCGATTGATGCTGAACCTGAAAAAGTTGTTATCGATCCGGAGAGTTGGGTGCTGATGGACGCTGCTATTTCGAAGAAATAAAAACAAGCGGGGTGATTTACCGCTCGAATTGGAGGTTTTAAATCTCTACAACCCAAATAGTTTTACCCGTTTCAGCTGAAAGGCAAACGATGCGGTACTTGTTGGCAAAATAAAAATTCTTTTCATCCGAAGCGGTTGTTGTTGTTCGGTCTTCATAGGAAAATAGTTCACCCTTCAACTCGGATGAAATTTCGTAATTACGCTTCGTCCATAGCAAATCACCAGCAGAGCTGAACCCATGGAGCATAAAGTAATCGTGATTCAAATCTTCATAGCTTAATACAATAGCGATGCCTGATCGTGTTGTGCCTACTAATTGCGGTTGAAACAAATTTTCAGTTTTTGGTTCATATGAAGAGAAGGAAGCTCGGCCTTCTTTAAATAGCGACTGGCTTTCTGTCGGATTTTCTTTTCGTTCGATGGGGTCATAATAAAACTTTTTATCTTTTACTGTGCGTATCGCAAAGGCATTATCACCATAATCAAATTCCATGGAGAAAATTTTCTCGCCTTTCTCCTCAGCGTTCGATTTTATTTGACTTTCGGATAACACAGATTCTACTTTGCCAGTATTCAGATCGATGGCTTGGTAATTAATTCCACGCATCATTATTTTATTGCCAATGGCATAGAGTGGCTCAAGGCCTTCAAGCCTGAATAGTTCAGCACCTGTCTCTTTATTTAAAAAATAGGTTTTGTTGGTATAGATGGATTCCAACACATTATCAACAGGTCTTTCACGCACGGTTTCAACAAGCCCATGTGCAATAACTGTATTTTGGTGCACACTCAATGAAGTGGCGTAGCTCATATCCTCAACCTTGCTTTGAATAGTAAAAAACACAAAAAGCAGAATGGGAGCCAGGCCTGGCAACCAATAGAAACCTTTCAAACTTTTCTCAAGGCCATATTTAGTGGGGTGCTTCCGGAGTAGGTAAATCAGCAACAAGGAGCCGCCTGCGCACATGATAAATATGATTATATAGGCTAGGTTACTGTTAAAAAACATCATCATAGAGCAAAGTATTGATAATTCAAGCATTCTATTTACCAAAATTAATTTGATCCACCTACACGGTATTAGAAAAGTGCCCAACTATGTATTATAACATCCCCTATCTGCTTCATTCTTTAAACCCTTAGTAGTAGAGTTTTTTAAGGGCATCACTAAAAACCCTTGCTCTCATTACCTCAACCCCTGCCCCTTCTACAAAAGAGAAGGGTAGGCGGAGTTTTTAGAGATGCCCTTAATAAATATTCTACCTGATGACATAGTGTTGACACTCGCCAACAGTATCTTGGCTTTTGAAATGAGAATCTATTGAGGTTAACGTTGGCTTACAGAATAAAGAATATGGAATTTGTAAAAAGTGAAAAGGTGAGTAAGCTGTTGGAGAATTATCCGCGCACCGCACAAGCAAAACTCAATCAGTTGCGTAAACTAATCGTGGCAACTGCGGAAGAAACCGAAGGCGTTGATAAGTTAGTTGAAACCACCAAGTGGGGCGAGCCAAGCTACCTTACCAAGACCGGAAGCACAATCCGTATGGATTGGAAAGCGAAGACACCCGATACCTATTACCTGTATTTCATTTGTTCAACCCAACTCGTAAACACATTCCGAATCATTTTTGGGGACGAGCTGGAGTTTGAAGGCGATCGGGCAATTGTTCTGGACTTGAAAGAGCCAATGCCATCAATCGCGCTGAAGCGATGTATAACCCTTGCACTCACGTACCAGAAAGTGAAACATTTACCGCTGTTGGGCATCTGAGTTATTTTTGACTTAACATGATTGAAAAAAGTAATCCGATTTCAAGCACCGTCTCTGGCAGAGGACGATGCGAATAAGCTGTGAGAAAATTTTAGATGAAACTGACATTTAATAAATACTATTTCGCATTAGCCGTGCTGCTGGTTATCACCGAAGTTGATATTTTAGAATCTCATCGGCTGTGCACTATCTTATAGAGAGTAGTCCCCGGCAGCCTCAGGTTGATACGGTATATCAATAATTTGAAAATGACCCAGCCCCCCGGGGATTTTCCACGAAACTTGATTACCTTTTTGCTGGCCAATAAGCGCGATACCGATCAGGGAGAGTATAGAAATCTTGTTTTCCTGGCTATTTGCATTTTCAGGATAGGTGATGGTCAATTCTATTTCCTGTCTTCCGCACTTTTTTAAAATTTAAAAAATATCTACGTTTTCATATATAAAAACGCACTTTTCCTGAGCGAACTGGGTGTCCCAGCATTTTGATTTTACCTTTTATTCATGTTTGTAAGGCGAAAGAAAAATAAGAGTGGCGTTGTGAGCATTCAGGTTATTGATAAATCTTCGGCTCAATATAGAGTGGTAAAAACGATAGGGAGTTCATCAAACAAAAAAATTGCAGAGAAATTATTTGATGAAGGTGAATTGTGGATCAGAAAGCAACAAGGGTTAGAACTTGACTTTGACAAGACCGATGATTTGTTTGAACACTTCATTGATGGTATCAAACAGATCAGCGTCATAGGGCATGAACTTTTGCTTGGCAGGATTTTCAATGACATTGGGTTCAATAAAGTAAAAGATGAGTTGTTTAAAAGACTTGTCCTAGCTAGGTTGTGCTATCCTGGCAGTAAACTAAAGACAACAGAATATCTGCGCAGGTATGAAGGATATGAAACCGATGAAGATAAGATTTACAGATACCTGGATAAACTTCATAGCACACAAAAAAGAGCTGTCCAGCAGATCAGTTACGAGCATACCTTAAAAATAATAGACAACAAGATCAATATTGTTTTCTACGATGTCACCACCCTGTACTTTGAAATTGAACAAGAAGATATCCTGCGCAAGACGGGTTATTCCAAAGATGGTAAGCATCAATGTCCACAAATTGTTTTAGGGTTACTGGTCAGCACGGGCGGTTATCCATTAGCCTATGAAATTTATCAAGGCAACAAGTTTGAAGGTGATACCATGCTTCCCGTGATTAATCTTTTTAAACGCAGATATAAGCTTCAAAACCTGATCATCGTAGCCGATGCGGGATTGTTATCCAATAAAAATATAGAAGCCTTACAACAGAACCACTGTCAGTACATTTTAGGGGCAAGAATAAAAAATGAATCAAACGGGGTAAAAAATAAAATTCTGGCATTAAAGCTAAAAAGCGGTGAAAGCGATATCATTCAGAAAGATGAACAAAATAAAATAGTGATCAGCTATTCAAATAGCAGAGCCAAGAAAGATGATGCCAACCGGCAAAGAGGCATACTGAAATTAGAAAAGCTAATCAAAACAAAAAGGTTAACCAAAGCGCAAATCAACAACAAAGGCTACAACAAGTTTTTAAAAATGACCGGAGAGGTAGAGGTGATTTTAGATAAGACTAAGATCGAGCTGGATAAAAAATGGGATGGATTAAAAGGATACCTTACAAACACAGCGTTAAGCAAAGAAGATATAATCAACAACTATGGTCATTTGTGGAGAATAGAAAAAGCATTTAGAGTTGCAAAAAGTGATCTTAAAATAAGGCCGATTTATCATCAATTACCGCACAGGATAGAAGCCCATATCTGCATCGCCTTTGTAGCTTATAAGATCTATAAAGAACTTGAAAGGCTGCTTAAAGAATTGAAAACAGAATTAAGCCCTGAAAAAGCAATAGAGATAGCAAAGACAATTTATTGCATGAAAGCACAAAAGCCAAAATCTAACGAAATACTAAACCGAGTCCTATTGCTTAATGAGGAGCAGCGAGTTTTAGCAAAACTATTCAATTTTTAAAATGGGTGTCCCAGTGCGGAAGACAGGAGAATCTCATCGGCTGTGCACTATCTTATAGAGAGTAGTCCCCGGCAGCCTCAGGTTGATACGGTATATCAATAATTTGAAAATGACCCAGCCCCCCGGGGATTTTCCACGAAACTTGATTACCTTTTTGCTGGCCAATAAGCGCGATACCGATCAGGGAGAGTATAGAAATCTTGTTTTCCTGGCTATTTGCATTTTCAGGATAGGTGATGGTCAATTCTATTTCTTTTTGGCTCAGTAACTCTTGTAACCTTACGGTAGAATTTATGGTAATCACTGTTTTGGGTACATTATGTTGTGAGATGGTCTTTGCCGATTGCAACGTAATATAAAGTTCCTTTTCCATAACAGATAGTTTATCTATTGAAGGAACATAATTCATTCTTGCCAACAGGCGATGATAGTCAACCAACGTAATCAATGTATTCTTCATGGTATTTATTTTTCTCAATTTGTATGACACGATGTGTGCCAATTTTATGTGCCGCCTACACCAACAAAAACCATTATCGGCTTTACAAATACGAGTAAAAAACGTCCAGCCGGGTAAATGTTACTCGGTGGTAAATGATATTGTTGCTCTGCGTTACTTAGCATCAGTCAATCTTAGTAGATTTGTTGGAGTGAAAAACCTTATTGCAGAAAAAAAACTTAAGGAACGGGTAAAGGAATTAAAATGCCTTTATACGATTTCTAAAATTGCTTCTGAAGAAGATCATGACTTAAATGCCATTCTTGCTAAGACACTAACCATTTTACCGCTAGCCATGCAATTTTCCACTTTAACAGAGGCTAGTATAGAAGTGCATAAAAATATTCAATGCACAGCTGGCTTTTCAAAATGTAAAGTCAAAATCACAGCTGGTTTGGTTGCAGGAAGAAAAAAATACGGAGTGATAAAAATTGGATACCGAACCTCTTCAAAGAAATCGAAGGTGAATTTATCATTTCTACCTGAGGAGAAAAGATTACTTAAAATGATTGCCCGGGCTTTAGTTCTTGTTATTAAACGCGCCACCATAGAGGATGACAAACAGAAGCTACAAATGCTACTTCAACACTCAGAAAGAATGGCCTTTGTGGGTGAATTATCTGCTGGTATTGCGCATGAATTAAATGAACCATTGGGAAGAATTCTTGGCTTTGCGCAACTTATTAATAAAGATGGCTTAACTACAGATCAACAACAAAGCGATATTGAGCGGATTATAAAAGCTTCGCTGTACGCGCGGGAAATAATTAAGAAGCTAATGCTTTTTTCGAGACAAATGCCACCGCGCGCAGTGCCGGTGGATGTTAACGAAAGCATCGAAGGTATTCTCTCCTTCATTACCGATATACGGTATCACAATAGCCAGATAAAATTCATTTCACAATTTGAACCCAACATGCCTAAAATTCTTGCTGACCCAGTTCAAATTAGTCAAGTAATAGTAAACATAATTACTAATGCTATTTATGCGATGGAGATGGGCGGAGACTTAACTATTTCCACACAAAAGAAGATGAATTATATCAAAATAGTTGTCAAAGACACTGGGCATGGTATGAGTCAGGAGATACAGAAGAAAATATTTGAACCATTTTTTACTACCAAATCAGTTGGGCATGGAACGGGGCTTGGCTTATCGGTGGTACATGGTATTGTAATGGATCATAACGGACGAATTGAAGTAAAAAGTGCGCCAGGTAAGGGCACTACAGTTGGCGTATTTTTCCCTATAGAGAATTAATCCCGAGATGTGATGAGTAGAAATGCGGAGGCCTTGATTTTAGTAGTAGATGATTCGGCCGAAACGGTTGAGTTAATAAAGAGAAACTTGGAATCAACTGGCTGTCGCGTGATTACCTCCGATAATGTCCAGTCTGCGATAAAACTATTGGAGGCCATGCCAGTAGACCTGGTGATTACCGATCTGAAAATGCCGGGCCAAAGTGGCCTTGCCCTCGTTCGGCATGTCTCAGAAAACTATAAGAAAACGGGTGTGTTAGTAGTAACAGGGTTTCCGTCCATACAAGGCGCGGTTGAGTCTATAAAAATTGGTGCAGAAGAATATTTAGTCAAGTCATTTACTGACAGTGAATTATTTGCGGCAGTGGATAGGGTGCTTGCAAAAAAGCCTCTCGCAAAAAAGAGAGAGCATAAAGAGAATGCAACTTTTGACATCATCGGCAATTCAGATGTGATGCAGAAGGTATTTAGAATCATCTCAAAGGTGAAAAGTACCAATGCCACCGTTTTAATTACGGGTGAGAGCGGTACAGGAAAAGAACTTGTTGCGCGTGCTATTCACTATGGTGGCATGGCCACCACCACTCCATTTGTACCCGTAAATTGTGGGGGAATACCGGATGCCTTGTTGGAAAGCGAAATGTTTGGGTTTGTAAAGGGTTCATTTACCGGAGCCACAGAGTCACGAGCAGGTTTTTTTCAAACGGCTGATGGTGGTACCATATTTCTTGACGAAATAAGTAACACAAGCTTATCAATGCAAGCCAAGCTGCTGCGAGTGCTTCAGGATAAGGAATTCTATATGATAGGATCCAAGAAGGCACAGAAAGTAAATGTCCGCATAGTGGCGGCTTCTAACACCGATCTTCTTCAACTGGTAAAAAAGGGACTATTCCGTGAGGACTTGTATTATCGGCTTAATATAATTTTAATCGAATTGCCTTCGTTGCACGAGCGCGGTGACGACATCGCTTTATTGGCAGAACATTTCAATCTGAAATACGCGCGCGAAAACCAAAAAGCCCCACTAAGGATTACGCCTAAAGCCATGCAAGCATTAAAAAGTTATCGCTGGCCCGGTAATGTTCGCGAGTTGCAAAACTACCTGCACCGAGCCGTGATTTTGTCTGATGATGACGTGCTTGATGTTCCGGATCTGCCCGAACCTTTTCGCTACTCAGCATCCCGCACAGGAAGCCGTGATCGGAAGTTAAAAGAAGTGGAGAAGGAGTATATTCAAATTGTACTTGCGGCAAATGAAAATAATCTCACCAAGGCATCTCAGATTCTGGGAGTTGACAGAAAAACTCTACGATCAAAAATCAGGGATTAATAGTGATTCAAAAAGTACCGATGGGTAATTACTACTCAGGCTTCAATTTCATAAACCAATACTAGAGCACAGAAAGTCGGCTTTTACTTGGTATGGATGTTGTCAATTGTAGGCCAAACAGTTTCGTCATGCCAACGCCTAATTTTCGGAAATCAGACCATTACCTAATAGAATTTTATAAGGTTGAGCTATCAGGCATTTGCACATGCGGCTATTTAGACAATTGTCGGCTTCAAATTTTTGAAAAAGGGGTCATCGAATGTAAGATTTTTGAGCATGAACCCGAGCGATATGCGAGCATGGTAAGTAACACCCAAAAACCAGAAGGCACTTCATCGCCTGCTAGCCTTAAGGGAATTTGCATGAATTGCGATCTGATCTCAATTTGCAAACTACCCAAAGCACCTGCTGGTGTTTGGCATTGTGAAGAGTATGTGTAAAAGGCTTTTACGATACCGCACGATTTTTTTTGGTCTTTTACCCACTAAAAAAGAATCAAAAATTCTTAAACAAGGTAGATGGAAAGAGTTTAACAAAAATGCGATTCTCATTGCCGAAGGCCAGTACATAAATGGCAAGAAGGAGGGAAGCTGGAAAGAGTATTTTGACAGTGGCGAGCTGATGATAGAAGAGGACTTTGTTGACGGAATCCCCTGTGGTCAATTTGTATCTTATCACAGAAACGGGTACGCACTGAGTGAAGGACAGTTCTGCAAAGGTCTTAGAAGCGGTGAGTTTAAAATTTATAACGCAAGTGGTGGGCACATAAAATCACTATTTTTTGAATGTAATAATCTCATTCAGGAAATAGAGTATAAAAAAATTAACTACTTAGTGGGCGTATAAAACAAATGCTTTTAATACATACTTATGTTCCGAAAACACACGACATGGAATAAAGTCAAAGCCATCTTGGTTCTAACAATTATTTTCCTAATGATTTTAGCTACCAATAGTATGGACAATAGTCATTTCGATATGGTTAAAAGATCCTTTGAGTCAATTTATAAAGATCGGGTAGTTGTCCATGATTACATTTTTCAAATCTACCGCCTGGTAGAAAGTAAAAAAGCCTATATCAATAGTATGAAACCGAATGGTGATATGGAATTTGCCGATCATTCGTATGATACAATTAATAAAATACTTGATAAGTATGCTAAAACAAAATTTTCTGTTAGTGAGAATATGCGCTTTAACTCCCTCAAAATTGAGCTGAACAATATGAGAACATTGGAGGATAAGCTTTCAAGTAAAACCGATATAGCCAAGAGAGAAAAAATTATAACGGACATAAATAATCATGTGTCGACTATCGCAAGTAACTTACAGTTACTTTCGGAAATTCAAGTAGATGAGTCCAAAAGTCTGTTTGACAATTCCAACAGGTTAATTGAAAGCAGCTATCTGATGTCACGAATAGAGATAGGTTTTTTGATTGCCATCGGTTCTATCATTATCATAATAATCATGGTCAAACCATCAACTTGAATTTACTCCGTCAGTAGCTTTACATTTTCTATAACTGTATTTTCAGTATTAAATAGGTATTTATTGAACAACCATCTACTTGCTTAACCTAATATCCTACTTGCACGAACGGCTAACAGTCCTTTGCATATCGGTGGATGCTCGCTTGCACACTTAGCAATGCTGTTATATTGGAGGTGGTCGAAACCTTAGAAAAATGTTTTAATGGGGGAGTACTAATACTTTTTGGAAAAGGACTTCATATTGAGTAAAATTTGAGAGGGCAGCAATTTCAGATTAAAAATACTTTTCCAAGCGGTATTTCACACTTTAAAAGTTAGTTTTAGGATTATAGCTTTAACCATGGCAAGAATCTTTATTACGGGCTCAACAGATGGCCTTGGTCAGTTGGCCGCTAAGCAATTAGTGCAAGAAGGGCATCAGGTTGTGTTGCATGCGCGCAACAAAGCCCGCGGGCAAGAGGCGCTAAAAAAAATACCCGGTGCCGAGGCAATAGTCTCCGCAGACTTATCAAACATCGATGAGACCAAACAACTAGCTAATGATGTAAATGCGTTGGGAAGTTTCGATGCGGTGATTCACAATGCGGGTGTGTATCGCGCCAGCGGAGAAGTGACTGTTAACGTCAATACATTAGCTCCATACATTTTAACCAGTTTAATTACTCCACCCAAGCGCTTGATCTATTTGAGTTCGGGATTGCACAGTGGGGGGCAAGCTAGGTTGCCACAACTAGAAACAGATCCTGATAAAATCAGCTATTCCGATTCGAAGCTGCACGTACTTTTACTAAGCATGGCAGTCGCACGGTTATGGCCAACGGTTTACAGCAACGGGGTTAACCCGGGTTGGGTGCCAACAAAAATGGGTGGTGCCGGTGCCACTGATGATTTGGATGCAGGATATCAAACGCAATGTTGGTTAGCTACCAGTGACGATGCAAAAGCGAAAGTGAGTAGTAAGTATTTTTTCCATCAACAACAAAACCATTTTAATCCCACCGCTGCCGATGAAGTGCTGCAAGATAAATTTCTTGCACTCTGCGAGAAGATTACCGGTGTGCGGCTTGCGTTGGGTGATTAGTGGGTATCGCATCGTCCTCTGCGAGAGACGATGCTTCACAGGGATGTTGGTTAGCTACCTACAGGCTTTTTAAGGGAAGACTAAGTAGCAAGTATTTTTTCCATCAACAACAAAAGCATTTTAATCCCACCGCTGCCGATGAAACAGTGCAAGATAAATTTCTAGCATTCTGTGAGAAGATTATCGGTGTGAAGTTTCCGTTGGGTGATTAGAGGGCGCATAGCATCGTCCTCTACGAAAGACGATGCTTGGCAGAAGCTTTGAAAGCTTGAACCTTAGCTATGTTACTGCTTATTTGAAGTTTTATCTTTCCCGAGGCTAATTTTGTAATTATCGGGTGTGCCGGTAACTTTTAGGTTGAGGTAGCGTATTCGTTTCGACTCATCTTTATATTGGATCGCGTCTTCCGTTTCAGCGTCAACTTCAGTCTTTTGGGTAAATAATTTTTGCATACCGGTTTGAGTTACCAATTTTAGCGGTACACGTAAATAGTACTCCATGGTCATGTCTGTGTTTTGTTTTCCTGAAACCTCAATGAATCCAAGTGAAGAGTTGATGACCATGTTGGGAATGGAGATAACTCCCTTGGCGAGATCGATGTGATTGCGAAGTGTATCAAAGCGAACTTTCTTGAGATTTTTATCTCGGAAAAAATCTGACAGCGCCTCAAAAGCTGGATAATTATCAAGTCTCCCGTCTATAACGTTCAAGTCTATATGAATTTCTGAATCATCGACAATCGGGATCATGTCTGCATGCATTCGAATTTTACCCGTAACTGTTCCACTGATTTTCCCGTGAATATTTTCAGAAACCAAATGATCCTGCCCAAAATTTTCAAATTTGAAAAGCAGTTTATCTAAATCCAGATTATCGAAGGTAAGTTCAGGACTGAAATAGATTTTCGATTTGTCGGCTCCGTTAAAATACCCCGCCAAGCCCACGCGTCCTCCGGCTGCCAAAAGCGATAATGTATCGATATATAAAAAGTGATTTTTTTGGATGCGCGCATTGGTAATAAAATCGTTAATCGAATAACGATGGTAGTTAAGTTGCTTTATATAAAATTGAATATTCATATCCGTAAAGGGTAATTCAAAAATATTGAATCCCGCTTCGTGTTCCTGTGGTGTGGGCACTTTAGTAGGCGGGGGTGGGGTGTAATTAAACAACTCGTCAAAATCGAGACGTTTAGCATTCACGCTAATAAAATTATCACGCTTTCGGATCGCGTCATCTTTACCAAGGTAATAATGGAGACTAGTCGTAAATTCGCTATTTCCAATTTTTCCACTTAGATCTTCTACCATAATGTGGTCATCTTCATAACGAAACCGACCGTTAAATTTCTCGAGACGTAGGGGGTGAATTTTCATTTTTGATTCGAGCTTATCAAGCTGCAAATCGGCCGACTTCAATCCCTTATCAAAATAAAGGTTCGCGAATCCATGAACTTTTAAGTTTGAAAATTCTTCATGGCGGTAATCTTCAGGCACATAGTTTTCGCCACCATACGAAAATAAATCGTCCAATTGTAGTAATGAAGAAGACAAATTGAATTCAATTTTGGTATCGCCCAACGGTTGTTGATTAAACCATAAATTGTAGTTATTGAGTTTGCCAGAGAAGTGGAAATCGCTTTGGTCAATCATGCCTGTGAAGTCGATAACCCTAAACTGATTTTTGTCAACGTACACATCCGCGTGGAAGTTGTGAAGTGTGTGTGGATAATTTTTGAGATTCGCATACAAGTCTTCAATAAAAAATTCGCCAACAGGAATATTAGGCGACTCCGTAAAGGATTGGGCGGAGCTGTTGAATTTAAACTTCATTCTAAAATTGCGTACTTGCTCATTGAAAGGCTTACTCTTTATCGTATCGCCCGATGTTAGTTGATAGAAATCTAAGAGGTTGGATTCCAAAAATAAATTGACGCTTACCGGATCGGCAGTATGGTGAAGAATAGCAGGTAAATCGCTTATGCTGCCGCGCAAACGAATGTCAGAATCACCAACCTTAAAATCAAATTGATCGAGCGTAGCTTGATGCCCGTCCATACTCGCTTTGATCATTACATTTTGTACCGGCAAATGGAATGCTGGCATCCGGAAGCTGAGGTTCTTAACCTCTAATTCAGTAAAGTAAGATTCATTTACTTTTTCTATGCTCTTCTCCGGTTGTGTTAAGTCTACAATATCATGGAAATTCATTGTGAGCGCGACACTTCCTTTCAGGTCTTGTAGCTCAGTAAGATTTAAAAAATTGGCAAGAAAGTCGAGTTCAAATTCCGACCGGATCTTTAAATCAATTTCAGGAGATTGAAAGTTTCGAACATGTAAGCTGCCACTAAAGATACCCACATCCGGTTTTGCAGAAACATCTTCCAGCGAAAATTCCATTGTGGAGGCATTGCGTTGGCTGCCATTTGTAAAATGGCCTTTAAAGAATAATTCATCTAATTTTTTATGTGAAACCCTATTATCGAAGAAAGCTTGTTCGCATCCAAAATCAGCATCAATTGTTGGATTATGCCCGTTAATCGATTTACCTTTAACGGTAGTTCTAAAATACACTTCACCACCATTTTCGTAGCGCTGAAGGAGAGGCGTTAATTCTTCTGGAGCGAAAGCCAGGAATAGATCGAAGTTAGGTTTCTCACCCTCTAATTGAATATCCAACTCCATATCATTATCGATATCGACACTACCCTTCATGCGGAATAGCGCGCGCTCTACTGCTAGCACTGAAGGCTGAATAACTAAAAGTTGTTCGTCTGATTTGTAATCGAGCTGGGTCTTCACGTCAAAATGTTTGTTCTTAATAAACGTGGTGTCATCTTCAACAACAATACTCAGTTTGAATTTACTTTCAAGCGCCACCATAACGTGGTTGGGGCTTGATTTAAATTTGAATTGTGCTTCCTTTACAAAGAAATCTAATAAAACATTATTCTCTTCATTTAATTTGATCAAATCAATATTGGTCAACTGAATGCTGCTGAGATTGAGATTAAATTCGGTGTTGATGCTTTCAATTTGCTTCCTACTTGTAAGTGCATTAGTAATATTGAAACTGCCGTCTTTATGTTGTACTAACTTGACAAAACCATTCTTGATTTTTAGAGATTGAATTTTGGGCGCAGCCAGAAACAAATCCCAAATATTAAACCCCAGATACATATCTTCGACATTCAATAGTTGGCTTCCGGTCTTCAATTTATCAGGATAGATTTTTACACCCTCTAGATCAATGGAGACATACGGAAAACTTTCAAAAGGTGAAATACGGCTTTCTTCAATCACCACTGCACCTTCAAAATCTTCATTTACAGTGTCGATTAATTCCTGAACAATGGTGTCTTGGTTCCAATAGAGGACAGCCAAAAAAACAGAGAAGATTAGCACCGGGGTAGTGACTAACCAAAAGATAAATTTCTTCCAGTAATTCTTATTCATGGTAACTTAAAAAGCATTACGATATTAGTAAAAATAACTAAACGGCTGAAAGCAATCCGGGATATGGAAAAATAATTCTTTCCTCAAATCTTTAATGGGTTCAACGAAATTCGTATTTGCAGTCGGTCTTCTTAAATCACAATTAGTGTGAGCGGGGTAATTACTCTTGGAGACGCGACCAGATAAATTTCTTGTAGCATCTGTGAACAGATTGGGAGTTCGATTTCCACTGAGGTGAGCGAAAAGTGGTAAGCATTTGCCCGAATTACCAGAGCAGACCGCCTTAACTAAAATCGAAACTCGTAAGCCACCTGTCCGATAAATGTTCTAGCTAATCCATCTGGATTTGTTTTACGCTGCAGCATTCGGGTAGAAGTCAGAACCTTTATACTGTGTTTCACATCGAAGCGATACCGAAAGCCAGTAACCAAATTGCTAGCAAGACCTGCGGATCCTTTAACATAGGCATAATTGTGTTCATTCTGCAGCGCCCTATCCGGTTGGAGGCGGTACAAATTGAGAACCCCGGCATACAGGTTGAATCGAGAAAATCTAAAATTTCTTTCAATGCGAAACATGAGATCATCGCCTGATAGCAAGCCATTTGATGGCGCGTATTGAAGGGCGATATCATACATGGGACTATCTTGCCAAGCTGCGTGATGAAATCCACTTGAGACGTGAAAGATGGGTCTGCGATAGGCGGCCGCCACGGTCCATTTGCGATTGATCATTGAAACACCAAATACGATATCATCAGTGGGGATGCTCGTTTGTTGGTAAAGTGGCATCGTTGCGCCTTCATCCGCCTTGAATTGCTGCTGCGCTCTGTTGTAAATTTTGGCGCCAGCCGTAACTAAAATATGGGACTTGGGCTTTTGTATAGTTAGGTGCGAGAAGTTGAAAAAGAAATCTCCCCAGCCGGTGGTTGAAGGCATGTTTCCAGTGATGTGAGTATAGGCTGGCAGGCGTACGTGCAAATTTGTTTTCTTGAAAAAACTAACAACAACATCTGCAAAGGAAGAATAGATATTATCACCTTGCTCTGTGCGGCCGTAGTGTTGCGTAAACTCTATTGAATGAACCCGAACTTTAATTTTAGTCGCAATTATTGGGTCGGGTTTTAATGCCCCCATGGTACAAAATCCGGAATCGCTACAACCTTGACCAAGTGCAGTTTGATAGCTAAGGAGCAGCAGAAGAACCAGCAATCTCATTGTCATAACGTGTGTTTTGACAGTGAAATAAATTACACACGGCCGCAAAATCAAGCTGCATACTTGAAAACCGGAGTCAGCGGGTTCTTCTTAGGGATGAACCGTTGGAAAGTCGCAGCTCAACTGTCGCATCGGCCGCTTCGAGAGAAGATGCTTGACAGGAGATTTATAGATTATAATTACTCTTGTTCAGAGTATGTCGCGTCATTATCTTCTTAAAAGATAGTTAAGGGCGCCCGTAGACCACAATGCCCATAAAACTAATATGGGCTGGAAAAATAATCGGATAAGCCTGGCTTGGTCAGTGTCTAATCCAAAAGCATTTGTATGATTTATGTATTGAGCAATATTGCCCGGGAAAATTAAAATATAGAACACTGCGAGTGCAATGCCGACTTTAATTCTTTCTTTCTTCCAAAAGATAATTGCCAATCCAAATGCTAATTCAACCAAACCGGATAAAATAACGACCAGATCTTTACTTATGGGTATCCAGTTTGGAACCTGGGCTTGAAATTCTGATCGTGAAAAAGTGAGATGCCCGATGGCAGCGAGCACCATGAATAAACCAAGAATAATTCTTAAGATGTGTTGAAGAGTGTTAGGTGAGTTGGTTTGTTTCATTTCATAATGAGAGTTTACTAACTCAATTTAAATTTGGACAAAGAATTTTTGCTGTGTTAAGGCAAATCGATTCAATTCAATGAAAATTCAACTAGTTACAAGGGAAAGGTTGTAAAGACTTGCCCGAGTGGAGGATAAAAAAAAGGACTGCAAAGTGCAGCCCCGTTAATAAAATCTTGATCGATCAGTTAGAAGTTAGACAACCTGAAAGTAACAGGTAGGCTGTACGCAACACTCACCGCCTTTCCGTGCTGTTTTCCAGCTACCCAAGTTGGCATTGACTTAACCACACGGATTGATTCTTCTTTTAAGTTTTGATCTTCATCGCCAACAAAATCGGTAGCATTTACTTGTCTTACAGCACCTTTTTCATCTACAATAAAATCTACAAACACAGTTCCTTCAATACCGTTATCCTGAGCTTGTTGCGGATAAACAATATTGTCATTCAGGTATTTCATCATAGCTTCATCACCTCCGGAAAAAGAGGGATCTATTTCTGACCTGTAATAAATAGTTTTGCCCGTTGCATCTTTGTAGCTTGGATTAGCCTTAGCTTTTTCAATTGCCTCCAATCGTCTTTGTTCAGTCTTTTCAATTCGGGCTTGATCTATTTTGGCCCACTTGGTTCTTGCGCTTTCTTTTTTACCATCTGTTTCTTTTTCTGCGGATGTAGTTTCGTACTGCATAGCGCTTTCATTTTCATTTGATTTTGATCCGCACGCTTGCCACACAACAAGCGCAAATGCGAAAGCAATAATCTTAATAGTGGTTCTCATAGTTTTTGGTTATTAAATGTAATTAACTTGAGTACAAAACCATGCCAGAAAAGGTATTGGCTAAGCATCGCGTTCAACCAAAATAATCGGCACTTTACGTTCATCGATTGGGCAGCTTGGCGTGATAATTCCTTTTATGTGGAGATAATGCCTCAGAGATTTTATTCGACAGAAAAATAAACCCTATTATTTATTATATTTAACAGCCACCTCTTGCTGTTAAAAGGGCGTATTCGGAAATCTATTAAGAGTATTCTCCAGCCCGAACTTTTACATTGGAGATAATGATTGGTATTTAAAGTTCAACGAGATATGCTTTTTTGCGTGTGGCATCAGTTAGCGCGGTAGGTACTTTTCTGGATTAGGGATTAGAGAAAGAACTGCTGGTACCGTTCCGCGAGCAACGACAGAAAATGGAAGAAGGCCGGTGGTATATTGTTTACCTCGAGTTGGATAAAGACACAGATCGTTTATAGGCTACCAATAAAATCGAGAAGCGGCTTAAGAATGTTGAACTCACAGTAGTGGTAGGGGATGAGGTTGACCTGATGATCATGAAAAAGACCGACCTCGGTTTTTCGGTTATTGTAAATCAGCAACGCGAAGGATTGATCTTTGAAAGTGACATCATCACCAAGTTTAACATTGGCGATAAGGTAAAGGGATATTTAAAGCAGATTCGGGATGATAACAAATTGGATGTCTCGTTGCAACGGATAGGATTTGAAAACCTCAACGATCCAAATTGTGAAATGATTCTCGCCAAACTTCAGGTAAGGATTTTTACCGCTAGGTGATAAGAGTACGCCCGAAGAAATTTAGGAGACTATAAAGATCAGTAAGAAGACCTACAAAAAAGCCATTGGTACATTCTACTAACAACGTAAAATTATTCTTCAGCCTGATGGAATTAAACTCGTTTGAGTTATTGAAGCGTTTCGCGTACTGAAACTTTGGCAAAGACAGGCCTATCGAATTTGATTGAAAGTTTTTTAGCGTTGCCTTTCAATTTACAAGTGGAAAAGTGAAGAACCAGTGAAAGCCCAAATGAAAATATTTATACTGGGAAGAATCCGTAATAAAGCCAGACTGATTTTGTCAGTCTGGCTAATCAGAATTCCAATTCAATAAAAGCGCCTCGCTATTTGGTTCCGGCATTGGTCTTCAAACCCCAAAGTTCTACACGAGCCTTTTTGTTCTCAGCATTCGGTAATGTCTTGTAAACAAATACGATCTTACTAATGTCGCGCTCACCCCCATTCAGGTCGATGACACGGCTATACCCTTCATCCTTCTTATTAAAGATGATAGTCACGTTTTGGTTTTCACCCGACTCGTAAACAACCTCTGCCGACTGCAGATTAATAGCCTGATCCTCTACTTTAAATTTAATAGAAGCAAATCTGTCAGCACCTAAAACCACAACTTCATCTGTCTCTTTGGTGAGATCCACAGTGGTTTCTCCAATCTTGTGCCATCCTGTCTTGTCACTAAGAATCACCTTAGGGATTTGCCCAATGGCAACTCCCGACATGCCTACGCATGCAAACACTACAATCATTGCAAACTTTTTCATTGTCTTTTTGTTTAATTTTTTGTTTGATTTATAATATATTCTGGCCACATAAGAAAGAAACATGCCGCGAAGAATTCCTTGATTTAACAGCTTCCTGAAGGTACGTCTGTAGCTGAAACTCCTCATTTAGGGATAGCGTGTGTGAAATTGGGGCAACCTTTAGTTCAAGTCTGGCTGAAAAAAGAAAGTACCATCTCACCGGAGTTAATGGTACTTCTTTTTTTAGGGTTAAGTTTTAGAACCTGCTCTAGGTTTTTCTATCCAACAACTTTTCTTATCTAACCAACCTGTGATATATGTAAAAATGAAACTTCAGGTGTAACAATTCAAAAATAGCTCACTGCTAATTTTATACTCGTCCCCAACAAAATTAGTTGTCGTGAAAACTCCTATTCGCCTCTTGCTATTTTGCTTATTTGAATGTATCGGCTCCATTGTTTTTTCTCAAACGGCCGGTAAATCTGTGGTTATTGGATCCATGATTAGTAAGCCTAATGCCATTTTGATTTTAAATCCTCCTGATGGAAACCAGATTCGCGCACATCGAAATCAAGACAGGGACTGTGTAATCGCCATGACTTTGTGTAGAGTTTTTACCCCATCATACAAATCAGCTTTAACTTTTAAGAGGTATTTATATCGAAAAAAATTGGAACGAATTTTTCAATTGACCATTGGCAGAAAATATTATGGCTTAATCCCCTGACTTGTTACCTCATCGAATTTTGCTAGTGTACTGTAAACAGCATTTCAAAAACTGATTTAGTTGATTATGAAAAATTTTAGTCCCCTTTTTATTTTTTCATTGTTGGTATTTAGCGGATTTACTGGTTACTCTCAAAAAAAATCAGCCGTTGTGGGTGACCTGATTAACCGCCCAAACGCCATACTCATTCTAAATCCCCCGAATGCCGATCAGGGTTTTTTGCTTCCACAGCTTAGCACGGCTAATCGACTTTCTATTCTCCCAACTTCACCAGTTGATGATGGCCTTTTGGTATTTGATATCACTCAACAATCATTCTATTACTGGAGCAACAATTCTTGGATAAAGGGTTTAGGAACTAGCTCTTTAGACCAGACGTTGGCATATAACTCAGCAACTCAAAAACTTACTATTTCTGGTTCCGGTGGTAACGTGGTGGACTTGATTTCACTAAAAGAAATACCCTCTCAAATTGGGCAGTCTGGTAGATACATTACTACTGATGGTACAACACTTTCGTGGGCTACCATCTCTGGTTTAGGGGATATTACTGGAATTATTACTAATACTGGATCGGGTCTGTTGGGTGGAGTTTCCTCGGGCGATGTAACACTTGCTGTTAACACAGACAATACCACCATTTCAATCAACGGCTTAAATCAATTACAACTTACTGATGCCGCTGTTTCTACTGCCAAAGTATTACCCGGAACAGTGAATACGGTATTATCTACCAATGGGGCAGGTGTTGTGAATTGGATTCCGGCACCTGTGAATACCGATAACCAAGATCTGACACTTAGCGGCAATACCCTAAGTCTTACCAACGATGCAACCCCTGTTAATTTAATAGCTGCAGGTGAAGTGATTGGCGATCTTGACAATCTCACCATTGCCTCAAACGTTATTGACGCTTCAAATATGAT
>Ga0163150_10000451_pt1 | contig 77217 bp, 45 predicted proteins | sample OliLakLV19P2IB_FD_148628 | JGI IMG/M metagenome (GOLD analysis project Ga0163150, IMG submission 148628) | Freshwater microbial mat bacterial communities from Lake Vanda, McMurdo Dry Valleys, Antarctica - Oligotrophic Lake LV.19.P2.IB | ecosystem: Environmental > Aquatic > Freshwater > Lake >... | reverse complement strand
CCCGCCGGACTGATCGTCCGGTGGGTTGTTTTTCTTCAACTTTGGACATCGGAGTGATGCCTCAAAAATCCAATGCGAAACGGGTGTCCGTTGAAACTTCGGTTTTCTATTCGTAACGATAAATAGTCAATTTTGACCCACAGATTCTGCGGAAGAGCCAAAATAGTTAACTTACGTGAGCCAATCTGATTTAGGCTCGGATCATTCACGAAACCTGCTCGATTCAAAAATGAGTATTCTGCAACCAGCATCTCCAAGCAATGCGTCGTTGCTAATAAAAGCTGCGGCCGAGCTTGAACGTTGCCTTCGTGAAAATCAAGTACGAGCTTGTGAATCGGTGCTGGAAAAATTCCCTCAATTAAACGCCGATGCAGACGCCGTTCTCGAATTGATTTATCTCGAATACGTATTGCGTCAGGAAAGTGGTCAGGAGCAATCGTCAGAACTGTTTCTATCGAAATTTCCGCAGAATCGCGACGAGGTTTTGAAGCTATTACAAGTCGACGAGGCCATTCGCTCTAAGAGTAACCTGCATCCGACCGCAAAATTCGCGGAGGAATTGGACGATACGCATAGTGAAGCCAACGAGGCTCGATTGCCAAAAATTGATCAGATCGGTGACTATTCTCTATTGGAAGTCATTGGTCGCGGCGGAATGGGAGTCGTTTACAAAGCAGAACAGAAAAAGCTGGGTCGTTTGGTCGCGGTGAAAACCATCGACTCATTCTCCAGTTTCAATCCATCGCTAGTTATGCGATTCAAGTCCGAGGCCGAATTAGCTGCGAGATTACAACACCCTAATATCGTACAGATTCATGAGATCAATATACACTCTGGTGTCCCATTCTTTTCGATGGAATTGGTTAGTGGCGGAACATTAGCAGAGGCGACACAAGATCATCCATTGCAGCCATTGGTCGCAGCGCGATTGATGGAGATTCTCGCTCGTGCGGTCCACTACGCTCATTCGCATGGAGTTGGGCATCGCGATTTGAAGCCTGCGAATGTTCTGTTGGCACCGAGTCTTCGCAGCGAAGCAATGGATCTCAATCCTTCGAACTCGTCACACCGCACACCAACACCAGCCGGGAAACTTGGCGTAGAGCCAAAAATCGCTGACTTCGGGTTGGCGAAGGATTTCAAAACTCTGACGCAGTCTACGGTTGCCGGTACACCGATCGGTACGCCCAGCTACATGGCACCCGAACAAGCCGATCGATTGCGGTGATTCGGCGAAGCTGTCAGCACGCGCAGCTTCGAGATTCTTTGCGGGCATTGCTCACTGAACTCAAGCAGGTTCAAAAAAATCCGAATTCGGATAAAGACTGTAACAGTTATCGTCCCACCTGACTTCACAGGTGACATCAACAACTACACGCTCTACTACTATACGGACGACTCGCGGCTTTTGAATCCGAAGTGAGTCGATCACAAATTTCTGAGCAAGTGTTTATCCCGGTCATCACATCCTGAGTTAAGCTTTCGCCCAAACTGACTTGAGTGCGTCTGTCACCCTAGAACTGATGGCCGACCTGCGGGCCGTTTTGCGTAACTGTTAAGATCTCGGGCCCCGACTCGGTCATCAAGATCGTATGTTCAAACTGAGCCGAGAGACGACCATCGCGAGTTCGAACGGTCCAGTTGTCGCGTGTGTCGAGCTTCGTAAATCGAGTTCCAGCGTTCACCATCGGTTCAACGGTAAAACATAGCCCGGGATGGAGTCGCTCTTGCCGTGATTTGCGATCGGGTACGTGTGGGATATTCGGGTACTGATGAAAGCGTTTGCCAAGTCCATGCCCGACGTACTCTCTGACGACCGTGAAGCCCAGACGATGCGATTCTGCTACAACTGCATCGCCAATGTTGCTGACCGGACAACCGGGCGATAGATTCTGGATCGCTAGATGCAAACAGTCGAACGCCGCTTGCGTGATGGCTTTTGCTTCCTTCGAACAGTTGCCAACAAGAAACGTTTCCGATGAGTCGCCATGCCAGCCATCGACTACCGAAGTGATATCGACGTTGATAATGTCGCCGTCGGCTAACGCATATGTTCCTGGGATACCATGACAAATGACTTCGTTGACGCTGGTGCAGCAACTCTTTCTATACCCTAAATAGCCAAGGGTTGCCGGAATGTGTTCATGGCGAACCGTGTAGTCATACACCAGTCGGTCAATTTCTTCGGTTGTCAGGCCCGGACGAATGAAACTTCGCACGTAATCCATCAACTGTCCGTTAAATTGCCCGGCTCGACGCATCCCTTCGCGTTGGGCCTCATTGAGCAGAAGTTTTCGGTTTGTCTGAAGCATTGTTCCTGAATAGAAACCGTTTCTTGAACTTGGAAGCAGGCGGATAAACTGGCGAGAAGCTTTTGAATTCAGAGTTTAGCTAGAAACTGCGGATTCGAAAAGTGTTTTCTAACCGGCTTTGCTGAACTTCTACGTCTACCCTACAATCCGGAATCGCCGGACTCGATTCGGAAGCCAAAATAACAAGCGAATAGCCATACCTAGCGGTCGCGCTTGCCAAATCGGTTTTCCGAATCCTCGAACCAAAATGTTTTACCTCCAAGCTGTAATAAGACTGCAATGCCACGTTATAACCCGGCAATTATTGAACCCAAATGGCAAAATTTTTGGGATCGCCAGCAAACGTTTCGCTGTCCCGATCTGCCGAGCGACCGGAAGCTTTATGTCCTAGACATGTTTCCCTACCCGAGCGGTGACGGGTTGCATGTCGGGCATCCAGAAGGTTATACGGCGACCGATATTGTTGCTCGATACGCTCGGATGTGCGGAAAAACGGTTCTGCATCCGATGGGCTACGATGCCTTCGGTCTTCCTGCGGAAGAGCATGCAATCAAAACCAATACGCCTCCGCGCGTCAGTACCGAAGCCAATATTGCGACCTTTACGCGTCAATTGAAGATGCTAGGGTTCTCGTATGACTGGAATCGAGTGCTGGCGACAACGGACCGAGAGTACTTTCGATGGACACAATGGATTTTCTTAATCCTATTTGATACTTGGTATGATCGAGATCAGCAAAAAGGACGCCCGATCTCCGAGCTTCCCATTCCTGATGCGATTACGAAGCAAAGGTCGGATGCGGTCCGTCGATATCAAGACAAACATCGATTAGCCTACCAAGACGACGCGCTGGTCAATTGGTGCCCAGCCTTGGGGACGGTCTTGGCAAATGAAGAAGTTATCGATGGACGAAGCGAGGTTGGCAATCACCCAGTCCAACGTATCCCCCTTCGACAATGGATGCTAAGGATCACGTCCTACGGAGATCGACTGCTTTCCGATTTAGAGTCTCTCGATTGGTCGCCGGGGATCAAGAAACTGCAAGCGGATTGGATCGGTCGTAGTACGGGTGCCGAAGTCGATTTTTTTGTCGGATCAGATACGGAATTTAGAGATTGGAATTCCGATCGCCAAACGGCCGGTTGGCCGAGCGATGCCAATGCCAAGGTGCTGCGCGTCTATACAACTCGCCCCGATACGCTCTACGGCGCGACCTATATGGTGATTGCTCCCGAACATCCGCTGGCCAAATCGTTGACGACCGACTCGCAACGAACCCCCGTAGAAGCCTACTGCCAAGCCGCTTCGTTTAAAAGCGATCGTGAGCGGAGCGAAGGTGACAAGCAAAAAACTGGCGTCTTTACCGGCTCCTACGCGATCAATCCGGTCAACGGTCAAAAAATTCCGATTTGGATCGCCGATTATGTTCTGGCGGGTTACGGCACCGGTGCGATCATGGCAGTCCCGGCTCACGATCAACGCGATTTCGAGTTCGCGGTTACCTTTGGGCTGCCGATTGTTCAGGTCGTCGAGCCACCAATGGGAGTCGACATCGATCGCGTTGCACTTCAAGCCGGAAAGCTTTGCTTTGTCGGTTTAGGCACGGCTGTCGCATCAGGCTCCATCACGGGTCTTGATACCGATGTCGCGAAAGACTCGATGATACAGTGGCTAACGCAACATGCTCTCGGTGTCGAAGCGGTGAACTACAAGCTTCGAGATTGGCTCTTTAGCCGCCAACGATTCTGGGGCGAGCCATTCCCGATCTTGCATGAGCTCGACGAATCGGGAAAACCCAACGGGCTCATGCGAACTGTTCCGGATGACCAGCTACCAGTCGACCTTCCGCAACTCGAAGACTACAAGCCACATGGTCGTCCCGAGCCGCCGCTGGCCAAGGCCGATGCGTCGTGGCTCTATGTAACGATCGACGGAAAACGCTATCGACGCGAGACCAACACGATGCCGCAATGGGCTGGATCGTGTTGGTACTATTTGCGCTTCATCGATCCGCGAAACAATGCAGCGATGGTCGATCCGGAAAAGGAAAAAGCGTGGATGCCGATCGATCTCTACGTTGGAGGAGCCGAACATGCCGTGTTACACCTTTTGTATTCCCGATTTTGGCACAAAGTGCTCTACGATCGCGGCTACGTCAGTACCAAAGAGCCGTTTCAAAAGCTCGTCAATCAGGGAATGATCCTGGGCGATGTCGAATTCACCGGACTGCAAGATTCATCCGATCAATGGGTCAGCTTCGAGCTGGGGGTTAAGAACGATAAGGGTGAACTTGTCCATGCCAAAAGCCTCGTACCACTTAAAACAATCAAGGTTTTAGAGCACCAGGTCAATAAGCAAGGCGACCTCTTCTTTTTAAACGATCTCGATGGAATTCGCATCGATAGCCGAGCCAACAAGATGAGCAAGAGTCGCGGCAATGTGGTGAATCCTGACGAAATTGTCAAGGAATATGGCGCCGACGCGCTGAGACTCTATGAGATGTTTATGGGGCCGCTAGAAGCAACGAAACCGTGGAGTATGAATGGCGTAAGTGGCGTCCGCAACTTTCTAGATCGAGTCTGGCGACTGGTTATCGATTCATCGGCGGAAACTAATGTAATTCTGCCGTTCATCCAATCGGTGCCACCCACCACTGAGCAGAATCGTATGGTCCATGCTACCGTTGCGGCGGTAACACGTGATCTCGATGCAATGAGTTTTAATACGGCGATCGCCCGCATGATGGAGTTCGTTAACTTCTTTACCAAAGAAAAAGTGCGTCCTCAATCTTCCATCGAAACGATAGTCTTGTTGCTTGCACCGTTTGCACCTCATATGGCCGAAGAGCTTTGGGAAGCGTTGGGGCATAGCAAAACACTGGCCTATGAACCGTGGCCGTCCTTTGACGAAAAGGCCTTGATCTCCGACACTGTCGAAGTGCCAGTGCAGGTCAACGGAAAATTGCGATCGAAAGTCGTTGTATCGGCCAATTGCGGACAAGCAGAGCTTGAACAAGCCGCGCGTGGCGATAAAGTCATTTCCGAATTGCTCGCAGGTAAACAGATTGTGAAATCGATTGTTGTGCCAGGTAGGATGGTGAATTTTGTGGTGCGTTAGTGCGTGAAATATCTCCTTCATGTCGTACCTTGGTTTTGGTTTGCACGTATAATGAGCTTGCCAATCTTCCGCGACTAATCGACGAAATCCAAAGCGTCGCACCGACCTCGCACATCCTGGTAATCGATGACGGCTCGCCCGACGGAACAGGCGACTGGGGGGCTGAATATTCCAAGACGCACCCAGCTATGCAACTGATTCAACGAGGAGCCAAACTTGGCTTGGGGACAGCAATCAAAACAGGATTGAACTATGCGATCGAACATGGCTACGAATACGTACTCAATCTCGATGCCGACTTTAGTCATGATCCAGCCTTTATCCCGACGCTGTTCGAGACAGCCATACAACATCATTCGTCGCTCGTGATTGGTTCCCGATACGTCGCTGGCGGCGGATTGAGGAACTGCTCGTGGCGCCGTCACTTCGTCAGTCGTGCGGCCAATATCTATGCGCGATGGATGGTTGGCTGGAAAATACGAGATTGCAGCAGCGCCTATCGATGCTATCGCATTGCCGCTTTGCAAAAAATGGATCTATCCAGTATCGAATGTGCAGGCTACGGATTTTTAGAAGAGATTCTATGGGCCATCTTGCAATCCGGCGGTTCCGTCATGGAAACAGCCATCATTTACACCGAGCGCGAACACGGCGAGTCGAAAATTTCCCTCAATGAAGCCATCGGGACCCTCGCAGTCATCCATCGCTTGGCACGTTTGCGTCTCTTTTCGTAACACGAAAACGCAAATCTAGAATGAACCTTCCAGCGGTTGAAATTCCGTGCCCGGTTCGTCCATGAAGAGAGGACCGTCGTCGTTTCCCTCGAGAATTTCTTCATAACTTTCGTCCAATGCCTCGACCCCAACACTCGTTACGTCAACGCCATTGAGGGCTGGGTCGCTAAAGGGCGAGCCGACGCGACCGCACTTCATGTTTTGCCGTGGTGTGCGGCTGCCATAGGTAACGTAATCTTGATCGAACGGAGAAGCACAAAACGCGCATCCGAGCGAGCTGCCTAGGAATGCAAGCAAAGTAAATTCACGTATCCCGCGTCCCATGTTTGACTCCATCAAGGCCATCCGGCTCGAATCCAATTCCGAAGCGAACCGTTTACAACGATTACTCTTCCGATTCATCGTCAAACGCCGTCTGATAAATTGAGTCAACTTTGCCGATTACAACGAGTTTTCTGGTGCTCTTTCATTTCTACAATGGTGGCGTGAGCTTCCAGCTTGCGAAGAATCGCTAAGGCAAGCTGGAAGCTTACCCCACTTTGAAGACATCAAGAAAGTCGCGGATTCGTTGTTGTACATGGTCAATAGACTGCGATGCGTCAATCACCGTCGATCGTCCGCCAGCCTTTGCATGCTCGTTAAGAAAGCCTTGTCGAACTGCCTGGAAATAGCTCAGACCTCGCTTTTCTAAACGATCTTGACTGCCGCCAAGTCGCCCGAAGGCAACGCTAGCGTCGAGGTCGAGAACAATCGTCGCATCTGGAGCAAACCCGCCGGTTGCAATTCGACCAATCGACCAAAGTACATCGATATCCAATCCGCCAGCCGCACCTTGATAAACTACATTGGCCAGCAAAAATCGATCGCAAATCACAGTCTTCCCCGACGCCAAGGCCGGCTTGATTTTCTCCTCCACCAATTGAGCGCGAGAAGCCATATAGAGCAGCATCTCCGCGGTCATAGTCAGCGGAATATCTTCGCGATGCAATAGAATCTCACGGATCGATTCGCCAAGTTGCGTTGCCCCCGGATCGCGATAGCAAATTACCTCGCTTCCTCGCTCGATCAACCAATTCTTTAATAGCTCAATTTGAGTCGACTTGCCTGCTCCATCAATGCCATCGAGCGAAATAAACATAGACTTCATTGAATGGATGCACTCGACGGTTTCACAACGGACGAATGATAGGCCCAGTTGGGCAAGCTTGCTTCGAACTGCATTGGATCCTGGCTGACGGGATGCTTCAACGAAAGCGTCCAGGCATGAAGCCGCATGGTTTTCTTGCTAGCTCGATTGTTATTCTCGTCGAGGCTCGAATCGATTCCATACAACGGATCATGCACAATCGGTAATCCAAGATGCTTTAAATGAAGCCGAATCTGATGCGTCCGACCGGTTCGCGGATGTATTTCTAACAAACTTGTTCCATCTGCGAAGCGTTCACGAACAAAAAACTCGGTGAATGCTTCGTCGCCCGCTTCGTCAATCGCCCGCCCACCAAAAACCGTCGGTTCGGTACCGATTTTTGTATCGCAGGTGAATCGGTCTTCGTTTGGAAAGCCGTGTACCCGAGCAAAATAGGTCTTCTGGACGGTCGCGTCTGCGAATTGCTGTTGCAACTTTCCTGCTACGGCATATCGGCGGCTAAGCACGACGACGCCCGACGTTTGAGCATCCAAGCGATGAGCCAACAATAGTTTTTCTGGGCGATAGACTTGGTTGAGCAGATATTCGAGCGTGTTGCGGCAATATTGTCCCGACGCATGACAAGGCAACGTCGATGGCTTATTCACGGCGATCAGCCATCGATCTTCGTAAAGCAACTCGATGCGTCCATCGACATCGGGTTCAACATAGTTTTTCTGCACATGGGCAATCGCTTGTCCTTCCGAGACAATCGTCGATTCATTCACTAGCGACGACGCTGTCGAATAGTGCGGCCCGGTCATCAATTCGTTCGCCTGAATCGCCCGCATCCAAAATTCGCGAGCGTGTCCTGGATGCATGGCAAGCAACCAATCGATCATCGCATAGCCGGCATATTGACGCGAAACGAACATCGGTCGGCGATTTTCATACGGCGTCGAACCTGGCATATTTTCAGCAATGCGAGCGAGCGCCTGTCGGCGACGGAAAAGACTTTCCTGCTCTTGCTCGTCTTTGGTGGTAAAACACTTTGGGCATGAAACGCTCGGCTGATACTTATCGGAGGCAATGTCTTCGGCGGTGAGCGTTGCTTGACATACAAAACAGAGCTTGGCGCCTGATGGCTTTAGCTCGGGGGTAACGGCGACGCGATGGTCGAACACGAAGCAGTCGCCGTCATAATGCGCACTGCCACATCGCTCAAAGTAATTTAAAATTCCGCCATCCAGTTGAAAAACGTTCTTGAATCCGGCTTGTTCGAGATACGCACCGGCTTTTTCGCAGCGGATGCCGCCGGTGCAGAACATGACCATCGGCTTTTCTTTGGTTTCGTTCGGCAGCGACTGAGCGGCATCAGGGAAATCACGAAAGTGACGTAGCCCCAAATCAAGCGCTCCCTGAAATGTCCCGATTTCGACTTCGTAGTCGTTGCGAGTATCGAGCAACGTCAATTCTTGTCCGGCATCGAGCCACGCCTTCAATTGCTCAGGAGAGAGTTTTGGCGATGTTTTCTGTTCGGGTCGAACCGAGTCGATTCCGAAAGCAATAATCTCGCGCTTGATCTTCACCAACATTCGCCGAAATGGCTGGAAGCTCGTCCAGCTCTTCTTGACCGACAAATCGACAAAGCACGCTTCGCTGCGCAGATGCTCGAGAAAACACTCTGCTTGCTCGCGTTCGCCAGCGATGAAAAGATTGATTCCTTCCGGGGTAATCAAAATCGTTCCGCAGAGCTTCAAATCGTCGGCCATCCGCCTGAGCTGCCGACGTCGTTCGTGAAGATTATCCAACGCTACGAATTTATAGGCGGCCAAGTTTAAGAACTTTCGGCAATCGCTTTCGGATTCAGACGGATTTGCGTCCGTCGTTCGTCGTCTGGATTCAGAATGGGTGCTGTTGGACATAGCTGCTGTTATAGTCAAACACTGCCGATTTCTGCACCCCAAATCTCAATAGTCTTCGTTGATTTGAGCCGCATTCCAGAGCTCATCCTATTTCGGACGCACATATTCGTTTAACTGAGTCGCATAATCGCGCGCGAGTTGATTACAGCGAATCAATTGAATCGCGTCGTCGAGATCTCTTGGGCGATGTACTGCGGTCATTCCGCTTGCAATTTTAAGGTCCAAAAGCATTGTCAGCGGCAGCACGGGATATCCGTCGGCTTCATCCAAGGGAATCGAGGCGGGGTCAGGAAAAGCAACCGGCTTCGGTGCTCCGTCTCCTGGCTCCAACTCTTTCGAGAACTTTGGATAACGGAATTTGCATAGCGGTTTCAAATTGTGCTGACAAAGCTAACCTAACCGACTCATTGTACGCTTGGCAGCCTCGATCGTGAAATCAATGTCCTCGATGGTATGCATGCGAGAGAAGAAAAGTGCCTCAAATTGGCTGCACGGCATGTAGATTCCTTCGTGGATCATTCCCCAAAAGTATTCGGCGAAGCGTTTTCGGTCGCACTTGTCGGCGGTCGGCCAGTCGACGACCGGAGCATCATTAAAAAAGAGCGTCATCATGCTGCCCATTCGTTGCATTTGATGAGGAAGGCCGGCGGCTGACGCAGCGCTGGCGAGTCCGGTTGCTAACCGAGCTCCGAGATCTTCGAGATAGGCATAGGGCGAATCGTCGCGAAGTATTTCAAGTGTTTTGGCTCCGGCAGCCGTCGCCAAAGGATTGCCGCTCAATGTTCCTGCTTGATAGACCTTTCCAACCGGCAAAATATTGTCCATCAAATCGGCTCGACCACCATAGGCCGCCAACGGCAAACCACCCCCAACAATTTTTCCAAGCGTCGTTAGATCGGGTGTGATTCCAAGCAAGCTTTGTGCGCCACCGTAAGCAACGCGAAAGCCGGTCATTACTTCATCAAAAATAAGGATCGCGCCATGGTTTATCGTCAGCTTTCGTAGCTCGGTCAAAAACAATTGAGTTGGAATGACGGTCCCCATGTTGCCGACGATCGGTTCGAGAATGACGCCGGCGATCGTCGGACCGAATTCAGCAAACACTTTTTGCATTCCGGGAACATCGTTGTAGTTCAAGACGAGCGTGTCTTGGGATGTCCCGACAGTTACGCCGGGTGAATCGGGTGCGCCTAATGTTGCTGCAGCCGACCCGGCCGCTACCAGCAGCGAATCGACGTGCCCGTGATAGCAACCGGAAAACTTAATAATACGAGCCCGCCCGGTAGCGCCGCGAGCAAGCCGAATGGCACTCATCGTCGCTTCGGTTCCGCTGCTGACCAATCGAACTTTTTCGATGCTCGGTACGGCTTGTCGAATCAATTCGGCCAGGTACGATTCGTTTTCGGTTGGTGCACCAAAGGACGTTCCGCGTTCGGCTGCTTTGGCGATTGCTTCGAGAACCGCCGGATGTGCGTGCCCCAATATCATCGGCCCCCACGAACCGATGTAGTCGACGAATCGATTGCCATCCAAGCAATAGAGATACTGGCCTTTGCCGCGCTCGATAAAGAGCGGATGACCGCCGACGGCACCAAATGCTCGCGCCGGTGAATTCACGCCACCAGGGATCAATTGACAAGCTCTTTTGAACGCAGCTAGTGATTTAGGGTAGCTTGAATCAACTTTGCTATGAGATGGGGCCATCGAATTCTCGCGTGGGTCAGAAACAACTTTCCGGGCTCTGCACTTCGTTAGAATAGAATCTTACCGTGCCCCGGCAAAAAGTGCTGCGAGATTTGATACGTGAGAATTGAGTATTCCACGAAATATCGAACCGGAGGAAAACGCCGCGCCGCTCACATTTTTGTAAGGCTAACCCTCATCCCTCATCCCTCAACTCGTATCCCTCATCCCTTACATAATCGAGAAATAATTCTCGACGGCGAAGTCGAGATACTCGGGTTTTAGTTCCATCGTCGAACCGTTGTAGTAGCAAAACGAGCGGACTTGAAGCAGGAGATCTCGTGGGTGGCAGTTCCTAAAAGGCCGTCCAAAAGGTTTGTAATGCTTCTGAATCAGATAATCGATCATGTCGGCGCGGTAAGGGATCTTGATCACGCGGCACATAATCTCGAAGAGTTTTCGAAAGGCTTCTTCCGATGGATTTTGGACTTCGATTTTGTACGGGATACGCCGCAAGAACGCATCGTCGACAAGTTTTTTTGGTTCGAGGTTGGTACTGAAAATCACCAATTGGTCGAAGGGAACTTGGATTTTCTTTCCGCTGAAAAGCGACAGGTAGTCGTAGCGCTTTTCCAGCGGCACGATCCAACGATTGAGCAATTCGTCGACCGTCACTCGCTGGCGACCAAAGTCGTCGATCAGCAGCACCCCACAGTTACTTTTTATCTGCAGTGGCGAATCGTTGGTGTTGGATTCGGGGTTATGAGCCACTTCAAGCATGGACATCGTCAATTCACCACCGGCGACGACCGTGGGGCGTTTGATTCGAATCCATCTTCGATCGATGTGGCTGCTATCGAGCAACCCGTCGCTCGCTTCGGGTTCAGCGCTCTCGTGCATCATCGGATCGAAGACACGGATAATATCGGTCTCTACCAAGATGGCGCGAGGGATCCAAATATATTCGCCAAAGGTTCGCGTAACCCGTTCCGCGATGCTCGTTTTTCCGTTGCCTGGATAGCCGTAGAGGAACATCCCGCGGCCGCTATTGATAGCCGGGCCAAGTCGGGCGAGCAATTGTGGCGAGATCAACAAGTCCGAAAAAGCTTTTCGAAGATCTTCGCGGCTTGGATGCTGGTGCTCGACCGATTGAAGCTTGACGCTGGTCACGTAGTCTTGAAACCGGACAGGAGCCGAACCGAAGTAGGTTGTTTTTTGCAGGTAGCGTTTGGCGCGATCGCGACCGGCGTCGGTCATGACGTGGACATAGTCGCTGACAGTTGTGGCTCCAGCGTAGGCAATCAGTTGCTGGGCTTTTAGGCGATGGAGCAGCGGTTCGACCAATCGGAACGGGAGTTTTACTTGTTCGGCGATCCCGCGTCCGGTCGATTCACCGCGGCTAAATAGGAACCGCATGACCAGTTCTTCGAGCATCGAATCGGAAACGCCAGTTTCGGCAAGCGATTGAGGCTCGATCGGCAACATCGGCTCGTCGCGTTTCCCGGTGACTTTCAGGTAGGGTGGTGTGCCTGATGGGGGAGGAGGAACGGCGTCAGGAGTATCGCCGCTAGGTTGCGCATTGGAGCTTGAGTTCGAGGGCCTGCCAGCCGCCGCACCGACCGGCGGACGATCGGACTCGGCGTCGCGACAAGAGGCAGCACCGTTGGTTAAACGCTGAATGCGTTCGAGTATATTCTCAAGCGGATCGGTTTTTGGAGGCTCAAGTGTCGTTGTTGGGCTTGAGGAATGTTGATTTAAAACGCTCATCGCTCGTGAATCTTTTTATTTTAGTGCCACATGCCCGAATGCCGTCGATTGGACGCGCTTGATCGTTCCAGAATAGCTCTTCGGCATTTCTTGATTTTTTAGCGAGATTCGTTGCCAGGTGGCGTATTTTTCCAGTTGCGCAAGTTGCATGCGAGTGCGGGAATCCTTGCTCAATCGGCAATGTTTGCGATGGTGGAAAACTCGTTCATCGAGAATATTCGCATAATCTTCATGGTAGGCCTTGCGAGGGGTGGGGCCCCCCGCTATCTTCTTGCCTCTCACTTGGAAAGCCGAGTCGATCGGAACGAAAGTTGTGATCAAAAAAAGCGATCTTAGCGAGAAAAAAAGTCGAAGAAGACTTGACGACCCAATGGGTTGTAAAGTATGATTCTCGACCCGCTGAAAACGCTGACGTCTTCTTAAAGACGCGAGTCGTTGAAGCGAAAATTGATCTTTGATAATCCGGTAGATGACCTCTTGTATGAAAAAAGTCAATTTTTTCAACTGAGTAAGTTTTGTACAAAAACTGATTGAACAAAAGTCGTCCACTTCTGACCATGAAGTGAGACGCAGACGGACCAAAATCTGTCACATGTTAGTTCGCAACCGTCGGTAGCAATACTGGCGTAAGCATACACAAGTGAAGGGTTTGATCCTGGCTCAGAATGAACGTTGGCGGCGTGGATTAGGCATGCGAGTCGCGCGAGAATGTAGCAATACAGGAAAGCGGCGAAAGGGAGAGGAATAGGTGGGAATCTGCCCCTGGGTCGGGGATAGCTACGGGAAACTGTAGGTAATACCCGATAACGTCGAAAGACCAAAGGTGTGATTCCGTCTGGGGATGAGCCCACCTCCTATTAGCTAGTTGTTAGGGTAATGGCCTAACAAGGCATTGATGGGTAGCTGGTGTGAGAGCACGACCAGCCTCACTGGCACTGAGACACTGGCCAGACACCTACGGGTGGCTGCAGTCGAGAATCTTCGGCAATGGACGAAAGTCTGACCGAGCGACGCCGCGTGCGGGATGAAGGCCTTCGGGTTGTAAACCGCTGTCGTAGGGGATCAAATGCATGGGGGTCATCCCCCATGTTCGAGAGATCCTAGGAGGAAGGAGAGGCTAAGCTCGTGCCAGCAGCCGCGGTAAGACGAGCTCTCCAAACGTTATTCGGTATTACTGGGCTTAAAGAGTTCGTAGGCGGTCGCGTAGGTGGGGTGTGAAAGCCCTCGGCTTAACCGAGGAATTGCGCTTCAAACCGCGCGGCTAGAGGGAGGTAGGGGTATGCGGAACAGATGGTGGAGCGGTGAAATGCGTTGATATCATCTGGAACACCGGTGGCGAAGGCGGCATACTGGACCTCTTCTGACGCTGAGGAACGAAAGCTAGGGTAGCGAACGGGATTAGATACCCCGGTAGTCCTAGCCGTAAACGATGAGCACTAGTCTGTAGGGACCCTCACATCCTTTCGGACGTAGCGAAAGTGTTAAGTGCTCCGCCTGGGGAGTATGGTCGCAAGGCTGAAACTCAAAGGAATTGACGGGGGCTCACACAAGCGGTGGAGGATGTGGCTTAATTCGAGGCTACGCGAAGAACCTTATCCTAGTCTTGACATGTTTAGGAACCTTCCTGAAAGGGAGGGGTGCCCGCAAGGGAGCCTTTACACAGGTGCTGCATGGCTGTCGTCAGCTCGTGTCGTGAGATGTCGGGTTAAGTCCTATAACGAGCGAAACCCTTATCTCTAGTTGCCAGCGAGTAATGTCGGGGACTCTAGAGAGACTGCCGGTGTTAAACCGGAGGAAGGTGGGGATGACGTCAAGTCCTCATGGCCTTTATGATTAGGGCTGCACACGTCCTACAATGCAACGTACAAAGGGAAGCAAGCTCGCGAGAGTAAGCAAATCTCAGAAAGCGTTGCTCAGTTCGGATTGCAGGCTGCAACTCGCCTGCATGAAGCTGGAATCGCTAGTAATCGCGGGTCAGCATACCGCGGTGAATGTGTTCCTGAGCCTTGTACACACCGCCCGTCAAGCCACGAAAGTTGGAAGGGCCCGAAGTCAGTGAGCTAACCCGCAAGGGAGGCAGCTGCCGAAGGCCAGTTCGATGATTGGGACTAAGTCGTAACAAGGTAGCCGTAGGGGAACCTGCGGCTGGATCACCTCCTTTCTAAGGATATTCAACATTACGCTGGTAACAGCGTGTTGTTTACCGTGAGACAGGACTTACGAATGTATTTTATAAGAGGTCATCTGGCAGGCGGCTCAATCGCACCTGCTACGGATTTTTAATAGAAGCCCGGCGTTCGGAAACGAACGCCGGGTTTTTTTATTGGACTGTGGGGAAAGAGGCAATAGAGGGCAAAAGAGACAAAGGACTAAAGGGACGTCAGGGACATAAAGGACGAAAAATGTTTGGGTTGTTGCAATTTGAACGCCGAAGGTGTAATTTTGTGCACTGCTAATTGAAAATGCTAATCGGAAATCCGTTTGCACTGAATTTTTCGTCCTTTTTGTCCTTTTTGTCCCTTAACCCTTTCGTCCCTTTGATCGGAGCGCTCGCAATGCCCGGTTTTATCCCCAAACATGGCGGCTACCAAAATCTCCTTTCCTATCAGAAATCGGTATTCGTCTTCGACGCTACCGTCTATTTTTGCGATCATCACATCGATCGCCGCAGCCGCACTCATGACCAAATGGTCCAGGCCGCTCGCTCCGGTAAACAAAACATCATCGAAGGAAGCGCCGCTTCAGGAACTTCCAAAGAAACCGAAATAAAACTAACGAACGTCGCACGCGCGAGCTTGGAAGAATTGCTCGAAGACTATCGCGATTTTCTAAGAACCCGCAAACTCGATGAATGGGAATCCGACAGTCGCTACACCAATCGACTCCGAGAATTAAACCGAACGCCCGATGCCAACTACGAGACGTTTCGACGAGCCATCGAAAACCAAGATGTTTCGATTTCCGCCAACGCCATCATCGGATTGATTCGCGTAACGTGCTACCTTCTCGACAAACAGATTGCAACGCTCGAAAAAGCTTTCATCGAAGAAGGCGGCCTCCGCGAGCGAATGACGCGAGCGAGATTGGACTACCGAAACCAACACCCACGATAGAGTCAAAATGCGCATCGCGATTCACGCCCTCCTCCTTTCGTCCCTTCTGTCCTTTTCGTCCTTTGTGTCCCTCGCCGACATAAAACCGGAAACCGAAATCGCAGAATTTCGCTTCACCGACGAGCAGGGACTACCGATACCCGGCGTTCAGATCTTGAGCATCGAAACGGAACAACCGAACGGAGAAAGAATCGTTGTTCGCGCCGGCGACAAAAAAAATCCAGGTTGGTCATTTTCTACAAGCGATGCGAAAGGCGTTATTCGCTTAGAGGAAATACCGTTGCGTGCCACCGTGCTCTTAAACGTGTTTCATCCTGATTTTCTGCCGCCAAGCCAAATCAAAATGATCGGCGGCAACGCACCCGTGACATTTGAATTACGTCGAGGCGACACCACCCTCAAACTTGTCCTCTATGACTTGAAGGGTAAGCAACTCACGAACGACGATATCCCGCTCGAAATTTATTTGCGATCCAAACCGATCAACTTTTCACTGCATCGAGTTTGGACAACCAAGGGCGAGTTTTCGTTTCGGATACTCAATGCTCAATACGACAATTTCCGAATCAGTTCTGACGAGTTCGTGTTGACGCCGCAGTTAGGCGGAGTACCGGGTGACGAAGCCCTTCTCGATTTCTCGGACGGCGATTCACGTACTCTTGTGATTCTCGCACGTCCAAAACTCAAGGCTACTGGTCGCGTTATTCGCGAAACTGGAATGATCCCTGAAAATACGAAAGTTTCCAACGACGTGGAGAATCTTTCGATCTTTCCCGAGACCGGAGATGTGCGTGTTGTCAGCACCAACAAACGCTGGTTTTTAAAGGAATCGGAAGTCGATCTAAACGGCGACTACGAAATGGATGTCGTTGAAGGAGTGAACCAAGTCTATTTAAGCGCTGCCGACGGTTTTTATACGGTGCCGTTTGAACAAACGTTGGAAGTAACGCACGATAGCCAAAATCGAATCGGAGATTACGAGCTACGACCGATTCCATCTTTGATTGGCAAAGTTGTCGATGAAGCGAGGAATCCACTTCGTTCCATGATCGTTCGAACGCAGACCGAGTATTGGTTTGATCATGTGGTCACGCAAACGGACCAGTTCGGACGATTCGAAATCGAAGTCCGCTTTTTGCCGTTCGATCACGTTTCGCATCAACTACGCACTAACCTAAAATTATTAGCTTTTGATCCGTCTGGACTTCGCGCGGGCACTATTGAAATAGACATTTTCAAACAGAATGCAAGATCTTTTGAAAACTTAGAAATAAAAACTTCGGAGCACTCTATTGAATGGGTATCAAAACAAACTCGGATGAGCGATTCAACAATGGCCAGATTTGCAAAAGCGATCGAACCATCTCGCGAAAAATTCTCACAAAGCGTTGGTCAATCGATTCCAAACTTGGCAAACGGTTCGTGGCTCAATACGTCGGCCAAGAGTCTCGATGATTTTCGTGGCAAGTACGTGTTGCTCGATTTTTGGTTTATCGGTTGCGGTCCTTGTGCAAGTGAACTTCCAAACCTGAAATTGCTTCAAACGGTTTATGGTGATCGTCCGTTTACGATCGTCAGCGTTCATACAGGGCGGAGTGAAACGGTTGAAAATGTTGGAACTTTTGCAGTGGAGCATTCGATGTCGTATCCAATAGTTGTCGACGGGCCCGAGTTCGAAATCCAAAAAGAGTTTGAACCTTTTGGATTAGCTGGTTTTCCGTCATACATCCTTATCGGACCCGACGGGAAGGTCGTTTTCACAGATGCCTTTTTTGGCGGACTTTCCTTGCGAAACAACAAATTCGAAATCCTCCGCGAACATCTTTGGCAAACTCGCGTGCTGCGATAGGCTGTTACCAAAACTCGGCAGAATTTGATTGAAATCTTGAGCTAACGCAGGATATAACGAAAGGTTATTCGTTTCTGGCCAAACAAAAACTGCAGATCTGCTAGCCGATGACTGAAAAGGTTGTTAGCAATTTTGCAAAAAGGTACATTATGTTATCCCCCGCTTTGTATCGTCGAAGTCGATTTCTCCGCCGCTCTCGCTTATCGCGGTTCAATTTAAAAAGAGTCCTGCAACTCGAATATCTCGAAGCTCGATGTCTACTGGCTACTTGGTCAGGCGATATCCCAAATGGAACGATTTGGACGAACTCCGAAGTCCATAATATTGTCGGAAGCATCCGCGTTCCAGCCGGTGCGACACTCACCGTCGAACCCGGTACGATCGTAAAAACGAACATCTTTGCTGGATTGAGTATCGCTGTCGAAGGGACATTGAGCGCCAATGGAACGCTACTTCAGCCGATTGTGTTCACATCCATGCGAGACGATACGGGGCTCGATGGCATTCTTAACACCGCAGATGACCAGGACACTAACGGAGACGGATCTAGCAACGGAAACAATGGCGACTGGAACCAGATCGAATTCAAACCAGGGAGCACTGGAAATATTCTCAATCGAGTACAAGTTCGATATGCAGGAGCTGGTGCCCTGGGAGCGATTGTCGTCGATCGCGCAAGCCTGTCACTCACCAATAGTATCCTGCATAACTCGGTTTCGTCGGGCGTACGAATACAAGCCAGCAATCCGATTTTGACATCGAATACGTATCGAAATAATTTGGTGGCAGCCATCAGCATGGACCTAGCGTCCAATCCGACGATCAGCGGTGTTACCGTTTCGAATAACGTATCGAATGCCTTGATTTTGGACGCCGGTGAAATCGTCGGCAATGGATTTTGGGATGATCGAGACATTGTCTATCGGACCACAGGCGACGTGACCGTACCCGTCGGCAGCAGCTTGACGATCGGGGCCGGCCAAGTCGTGAAATTCCGTGAATTTGTCGATGACGATCTGATTGTCAACGGCACATTGATCGCCGATGGTACGCCCGCATTACCGATTGTCTTTACGTCGAATCGCGATGATACCGTTGGTGGCGATACCAACAACGAAACGAATGGTTCTGCCCCCGGCAACGGAAACTGGGGAGCCATCCAACTTCAATCAGGCAGTACTGGCAACGTCCTCGATTATGTCGAGGTCCGTTATGGCGGCGGCAACCGCGCCGCTGCATTGATCGCCTCGGCTCCGATGAGCTTGACAAATGGGATCCTCCGCAATTCGTCGAGCGCCGGTTTGCGAGTTCTAGACGCATCGATAACCGTGAACGAGTCTCGGTTCGAAAACAATTTTGGCGTGGCGATCAGCCAAAGCACGGCAGGCGAACTCAATGGATCCGGAATCAGCGCCAACAATAATCTTTTGAATGGTATCGTCGTTGACGGTGGAATCTTAACTTCGAATCGCTCTTGGTTTGGACGTGGCATTCCTTATCGGCTCGGGAGTGATCTAACGCTCTCTGCAGACGGTGTGATCAACATCGGCTTGGCTGTCGTTTTCGATATATTAGAAGGCATCGGCTTGCTTGGCACAGGAACCGTCAATAACTCGGGAACGATTCGTAAGTCTGTAGGATTATCTACGGCGATCATTGCGGCGAAGCTTGTGAATGATGGCCGAATCCAAGTGATTAGTGGCAGCTTGAATTTGTCTGGCGGTTTAGCCGAGAATGGCAACGCTACGCTTTCTGGGGCCTCGAACGCAACGCTTTCGATCGGCACTCATTTTTTGGGCGATACTCAGAATCTCGCCGTAAGCCCGCCATTGGCAACCGTTTTATTCAACGGAACTGGAACGAGCGTTGCACCACAATTGTTCGAAGCGATGAGCGGTGACAAGGGGAATGTCAGCGTCGGCTTCGATCAAAACTTGGCCTTTTATTCATTAGCGTTGGCCAATAACACCTACGTTAAGCTTGTCGATAGTTCGAACAACGCTCCAGGAAGCGGTGCTGAGGCTGTTTACACTAGCAATCTTGTGATACCGACTGGAACCACGCTCGATCTAAATGGGTTTCACGTTTATGCTCGAATCGCCAATATCAACGGCATAGTCACGGGCGGTAGCGTTTCGATTTTGCCTGATGGCGGGCCATTGGTATTCGACTCGATCACGCCGGGTCGGATCAACGCAATCGGAGAAGCAGACGACTGGACGATTTTTGGCCGGGCAGGCCAGTCGGTTACGATTGAAATCAACACGGGCAGTGGCGGGACGGTGGCGCCGTCATCGCCTCCGTTGAATTTTGTTCAAGTCGACCTGATGGATCCTAACAATAATCTCGTCGGTACCTCCTCCAGCACTGCGTCGGGGCTCGACGTAACGATTGCGGGAGTCACACTGCCAATCGATGGCACCTATCGTATCCGACTAAAAGCTCCTTTGACGCAGAGCAACAGCGTCGGCAACTATGGCATCACGGCTTGGAATGCCTCTGTGAACCAATCGCCTTTGGAACTTGGACGAAAATTCATCGGTTCAATTGACACACCGTTTCGTGTCGACCGTTGGACTTTTTCGGGGACGTCGGGACAAGTCGTCAAGTTTATTTTGATGAACGCGGAATCGCCGTCGATTCAGTTTGATTTGACAGGCCCGAGTGGTTTTACTGCGTTTAGCGGCGCGTCGACAAGTTCACCTGACATTGTATTGCCGAGCAGCGGAACATATTCACTGACCGTCCATAGTTCTCAACGTCAGATCGGTGCTTATGCATTCCGCGTTGATCAGTCGACGATCACCGACGTGACGCTTGGCACGCCATTGAATGTGCCGCTCTCCGGGGATCACAAACGCAGCTATTCCGCTTTAATGTCCCGCAATCGCAGCAACTGCTAGTCACACTGGTCGATGCGGCTGTTGCGAATCGAAACGAAGTCTACGTCAAATATGGAACGATACCGACTCGATCGGATTTCCAATATCGTTTCAGCGCTTTAGCTTCGGCGAGTCAGTCGGTTAATGTTCCCTCGGCGGCACCGGGGACATGGTACATCCTGGTCTATTCAGAGGCCTCCCAGGAGTCAAGTAACTTCAATCTGCAGGTCATCGGAGCCAATGTTCATTTGACAAGCGTCACACCGGATCATTCTGGAAACGCAGCGGATGCTGTTTTAACATTGCAAGGACTCGGATTCGACAGATCGTCGACGGTGAGTTTGGTGTCGTCGAGCAACGTTGTTTTTCAAGCTAACATGACGAATGTTGACTTGCCAACGCAGATCACGGCGACCTTTAGCGCTGGGAGATTGCCACCGGGAAGCTATGCCGCGCGAGTAACACTTGCGAACGGATCAATCTCGACGCTACCAAACGCCTTTACCTCGCTGATCGGAGGAGAAGCGAAGCTTGAAGCAAATATAGTTGTGCCAGACGCGATCGGCTATCACATTCCGGCCGTGATTTATGTCGAGTACAGCAACGCTGGCAATTTAGCGATGCCGGCCCCTATTCTTTTGCTTCGACCGACCCAAAAGCACGCCGACGGTTCGATCGATGCCAAAGCGTTTTTAACGTTGGATCAGTCCATCGTCACCGCCGGCTTTTGGACTTCCGCTCTGCCCGCTGGTTTTAGCAACTCGATCCAAATACTAGCAAGTGGTAAAACGCCTGGGGTCCTTCAACCAGGAGAAACCGGACGTGTGCCGGTATATTACGCCGGATGGCAACAGCCTTGGGATTTAACGTACCCAGACTTTACATATCAGTTGATTCCTTTTACTGCCGATGATCCTTCGCCGCTGAATCTATCGAGTTTGAAGAACGACCTGAAGCCCACGAGCGTCGAGTCGAGCGCATGGGATGTGATCTTTTCGAATCTTGCGTTGTTGACGGGCGCAACGGTTGGCGACTTTGTTCAAAGTTTGAATCGAAATGCGGCGTACCTCGGTCAACTCGGCGAGACGGTAAGCGACATAGGTCGCTTGTTGGCGTTCGAGGTCGCTCAGGCTGAAGGGATTGGAATCCTTCCACAACTGGGAGGCACCATCGACGCAGCGGCAATCGCTCCGGGAATCCCCGTTACCTTCAGTCGAACTTTCGTATCGAGTATTTCTGGCCGTTCACAACTTGGTCTATTGGGGCGAGGGTGGGCTTGGAATGGTCCATGGGAGACGCACTTAAGCGTTTCAGCAGACGGAACTGTGACTGTGGATGGTCCAGACGGCTATCAGCGACGGTTTCAACCAGACAGCCGCGGAGGTTATCTAGCAAGTAAAACAGATTACGGGACGCTGACGGCAACAGGCGGTGGAACTTTCAAGATTCGAGAGCAGCATGGTGTGATCCGGGCATATCTCGCAAATGGCCGCATCGACTATGTACAGGACGCCAATAGTAACCGAATCACCGCAAGTTATACGGGTAGTCAGTTAACGAACCTGAAGCATACATCGGGTGCAACACTGACCATTGCGTACAACAGTGCCGGTCGAATCGCAAGTGTCACAGATTCAGTTGGGCGTGTAGCTACGTACACTTATGATGCGAGTAACGAGCATTTGCTAGCCGTTACAGGCTACGATGGTCGGACATTGACGTATCACTATAGCACGCTCGATGGTCCGGCAAAACTCAACGCGCTTTTGGGGATAACGAACCCGGATGGCGTTCGCCAGACTTTTGGCTATGACTCGCAGGGGCGAATCAATGAAGTTTACTATGACAATAATTTAGAGCGAGTTACGCTTAACTATGGCATCGGCGGCGCGGTGACGGCAGTCGACGCTCGAAACGCAGCCACGACATACTACTTTGACGATCATGGACTGGTGGCGAAGATCGATGCCCCACTTGGTCACTCTGTTTATTATCAATATGACAATCGATTTCGTGTAACCGAAGCAATTGATGCCGCTGGCCAAATTTATCAATATGCCTATGATGCTCGGGGAAAGGTTGTCCAGTCGACCGATCCGCTCGGCCAAACTCGCTACTTTAGCTATGGCGGTCCCTTTAACCATCTCACCTCGGTTACCGACTCGAAAGGTAGTATCACCCGCTACACTTACGATTCGAACGGCAATACGACGAGCACGATTTACCCCGACGGAAACATTGAGCGTGCCTCTTATAGTTCGGTCGGGAATATTAACAATGCCACCAATCGACGCGGGCATTCCATCGTGTATTCGTATGATAGTGCCGGTCGACTGCTCGCCAAAACTTATGCCGACGGACGGCAAGTACTGCGAACTTACGATGCACGAGGCCGCTTGACGACGCTCACCGACAGCAGCGGGTCCATTACGCTTGCATACAGCGCCAACGACCTTTTAACGCAGGTTACTTATCCTGAAGGTCGATTTTTAAAGTACACCTATGACGCCACAGGGCGACGGACCAAGATGGAGGATCAGACAGGCTTTAGCACAAACTACGTCTACGATAGTGTCGGTCGACTAGCTGCCGTGAAAGATGGCTCGGGCGCTACACTCGTCACCTACAGCTTTTCAGTGACGGGTCAATTGGATCGCAAGCAAAATGGAAACGGCACTTATGCGACCTACGAATATGACTTAGCGGGACAGCTCACACACCTAATCAACTTCGATGCGACCAATCAAGTTACCTCGCGCTTCGACTATAGCTATGACGCGCTGGGCCGTCGAACAACTATGAGTACACTCGATGGCGCTTGGAGTTATACCTATGACGCAGTTAGCCAATTGACCCGCGCGGTTTTCACGTCAAGCAATCCAACTCTCATTCCAAACCAAGACCTGTCGTATCGCTATGATGCGGCAGGCAATCGAATCAGCACCAATATCAATGGGACGTCAACGGACTATACAACCAACGTGATGAACCAATACACCTCGGTTGGATCTGCCGCATATTCGTACGATGCGGATGGAAATCTGATTCGCAAGTCTGAAGATGGAATCATCACAAGCTATGTTTACGATGTCGAAAACAATCTTCTGAGCAGCACATCGCCCACCGAATTGTGGACCTACCAATACGATGCAACGGGGAATCGTGTGACAACAACTCGCAATGGTGAGTTCACGCGTTTTGTCATCGATCCTATTGGGCTGGGTGATATCGTTGGCGAATACGATGCAGCCGGCAGTTTGACGCAACACTATGTACATGGTGGTTCAATGATAAGCCAAATTGATAACGCAGGTACGGCAAGCTTTTTCCAATACGACGCGTTAGGCAATACCGTCACCGTGTCGAGCGCCAGTGGCGGCGTGGCGAATAGCTATGCATATCTTCCGTTTGGCGGTAGTTTGAAAAAGAGCGAAAGCGCATTCAACCGATTTCAAATCGGCGGGGCGTTCGGAGTCATGAAGGATGGTTCTGATCAAACCTTTATGCGAGCTCGAAACTACGACGCGAAGCTTGGACGTTTCGTCGAAGCAGATCCGATCGGTATTGCAGGCGGATTGAATCTCTATCGATACGGCGATAACAATCCGGTCTCGAATGTCGATCCCGCCGGACTTGGTCCAGGCGCGGCCGTGCTTGCCGAGATTTACAGTCTCACCGAACTAGCGGCCAGCCGTGGTCTTACGCATGCAGCGGAAGCGATATTCTATGCAGCGGGTAGTCCGACTGGTCCGGGTACGGCCAACGGAGTCGTTTTCAATACTCAACAAATTCTTAGCGGACTTCGAGGCCTGATCAGTCGCGGTGTCGTCGGGGCGGTATCGAACGGCGCAAGTATCGCGGCACCGGGTGTCACTGCTTATGCTCCAGGCGTCACGGTGTGGGCAACTCCGGGAATCACGATTGCGACTCCTGGCGTTACGGTACTCGCGCCGGCGGCAACTATCGCGGCACCTGCGGCGACTGTCGCTGCGCCTGCTGCGGCTGGAATCGGCACGGCGGCCGAGCTCACCATCGGCACCGAAATTGCGGAGATCGCCGCCGTCGAAGGTATTGGAGGTGCTGGAATAGCGGCGGCCGGGAGTCTGCTCGTCGCGTCCGGGATAGGCGGTGCGATTGTCGGTACGGTCATCAATGAAGCGGTGCTTTCCACAGAAACACGCGAGATTATCGGCGATACCCTGCTGGGGATTTGGGACTCTGGTGGCAGACTTATCGATCTGATTCGAGGTCGCGATCCCTACTCTCGCAATGTCGCTTCACGGGATCCCAATGACAAGCACGGTCCGTCAGGAGCCGGATTGCAAGGTTTCATCGCCGACCGCAGGCAAGCATTCCAATATCGCATCAATTTTGAGAACGATAAGTCGGCGACGGCTCCAGCACAGCGAGTCACCATCACCGACCAACTCAGTTCGAATCTTGACTGGAGTACCTTTGCGCTGTCCGATCTTGGATTTGGCGATACACTCCTTACCGTTCCTGCCAACAGCCAACACTATCGAACTGTGGTCCCGATGATCCTGAACGGTATATCGTTCAACGTCGAGATCGAAGCTGGACTCCGATCGCAAACCGGAGAAGTCTTTGCTGTTTTTCAGTCGATCGATCCGACAACAGAGTTGCCGCCGGATGTTTTAGTCGGATTCCTTCCTCCTGAGGATCAAACTGGACGGGGTATGGGGCATATCAGTTATTTCATTCGCCCCAAATCCAACTTAATGACCGGTGATTCGATCCGCAATATAGCTCTCATCACCTTCGATGCTAATCCAGCTATTTCGACTGATCAGAAAGACCCACACGATCCTGGTCTTGGTATCGATCTTACGAAACAGGCACTGAACACGATCGACGCCGGAGCACCGAACAGCAGCGTAACGCAGTTGCCTGCTCAATCGCCTACATCGTTCATCGTCCGTTGGTCAGGTGCCGACGACTCCGGTGGTTCAGGAATTGCAACGTATGATATTTATGTTTCTATCGAAGCTACTGCGCCGGTCCTATGGTTGCATGACACCATTTCGTTACAGGCGAATTATACCGGTGAAGCCGGTAAGTCTTACGCTTTCTTCAGCGTTGCTACAGATGCTGTCGGAAACCGCGAAAGTGTTCCCATTGTCAATGATGCAACCACAACCGTCACGACTCACCGATGGCAGAATCCAATAAATCGTTACGACGTAGACGGCGATAGCTTTGTTGCGGTCACTGATGTCCTCTCGCTCATCAATAATATCAGACGTTTCGGAACGCGCGCGCTCCCAGTCGAGCCGACTAGCATCCAGTTACCTCCTCCCTTCGTTGATATCGACGGCGACAACAATGTCACCCCGACAGACGTGTTGCAGCTTATCAATTATTTGAGACGGATCGCACGAGGCGGTGAGGGTGAATTCACTCAAAATGAAATGCATCGACTATCCTCTATCGAGCAATCGACAGATTGGGTTATGTCAGTCGACGCCTGGATGGATGAAAATTCATTCGTTCAAGTATTTTCCAAGAAACGTCGTCCAAAGTAATAACCAACTTCCGGCTTAAATCTCGATGACTTTGCCGACCAATCGGTTTTTGTCCGCACAGCGATTACTTCGACCTGGCATGTATGGAATGATCGTCGTTTCGACTACCGAGCAATAGATTTATCGACCAAGACCGAAATTGCGGACGCGGCTTCCGTCAATCCAACGTGCTGTAGGTTGCACATGATCGCTACCGATGTTCCCGTTTTAGGAACGAGCAACATCACGGTTGACGTTCCCGACTGACTGCCTGTATGCGACACAATCTTGCGGTCCGATTTTTCTTCGACTTTCCAACCTAATCCATACCCTGTCGAAGTCCCATCCGAAGTTTTTTGAGTTGTCCACATTTGGTCGCGTGTTTCATCTTGCAGAAGCCGGCCCGTGTTCACCGCACTGACAAAGCGAACGAGATCGGAAGCTGTCGATAGCAAACCGCCGCCGGGAATCTTCATGCTCGTATCGTGGAGGGCCGCGTTGTAAAGCTCGCCACTTTTCAATCGATGTTCCGACGGTAATAAACTCAAACTCTCTTCCGAAGCCCGAATATATCCACGGCTCCGGTTAGGAATTATTGCAAGCGAGTCATCGACGACCGTGTTCGACATCTCGGCTGGTACGATAATCTTTTCGTGAAGCAACTCTACAAAACTTCGCTTGCGGGCGCCTTCCGCAACCGATCCCAAGAGATTGTATCCGAAGCTCGAATAGAGATATTTTATACCAGGTTCGTGCAGTAACGGATCCTCGCGAAACGTCGCCAAAGCTGCTGACAAATCAAAAAAGTGCTTTGTTGAACTCGACTCTTGCGAGTTTTTGTAGTGACGGACGCCGCCGAGATGACCCAGCAATTGGCGCGATGTGATCGGCCATTCTTTTCGCGGATATTCAGTGCAATATTGGCGAATATTTGCGTCCAGGTCGATCGACTTTTCTTCGACCAAAGACATCAATACAACAGCGGTTAGCGATTTCGCAATCGAAGCCGTCCGGTATTTGGTTTCGGCTGTTGCCGGTATCGAGTTCTCGACATCCGCTTGCCCGTACCCTTGAGATAACCAAATTTGATTCTGTCTGCCGATGGCGATCGACAAGCCGGGAATTCCGGCATTTTCGATGAGATTCGATACGATTTTCTCAATTCGCTGAGCAAGTTCGCGCGACGACGCTGCGGGTTCTTGTAGATCGGCTCGCTCGACGACGGTAGTCGAAGCTTTCGAAGGAAGTTCGAGCGACTGTTGTCTTGATTGTTGCGCATCAGTAGGGCGTGCCGCGAAGATGAGCGAAAGCAACTTCCCAAAATCATCTTTTGAAACCTTTTTATCGGGCAGAAAGGTATTCACACGATGACAGATCACGATATTCCACGCGGGAATCACCAGTAGATACTGGCCACCGACGCCGCGAGCAGAAAAAGATCCGTCTGGAAGCGTTGCGTTAGGAAAGTGTTTTCCATCGGCAGCTACCCACCACATGTATCCGTAACCGCCGGATAATCCGGCATCCGAATACGAACTCGTGCTTTCGCGGACCCAATCTTTTGGAACAAGCTGTTGTTCTTTCCATCGTCCGCCACGGAGAAAGAGCAGACCGACTCGCGCCAGATCGCGAGCGCTCAGTTCAAATGGATAGGCTGGATGGACCGAATCGTCACCGGTTACGTACTTCGTGTGCTTGTTTCGCGAAAAATCTTCCATTTGAAGTGGAATGGCGAGTCGGTCCTCAAATTCTTCAAAGACGCTGCGACCTGTCCGATTTTGGAAGATCGAACCGGCGACGTTAAAATCCCAGTTGTTGTAGTACCAAAACGTATTTGGATCGTGACTGCTGCGGGCAGGGCGCGCGGCCGCCATAGCGGCGGTTTCATACAATGCTGGATGGTAGATTCCTGACCGTGCTTTCAAGACGTCGCGAATCGTTGCTTGTTGCTCGGTATCGGTTAACGACGGCTCGTTATCGTTAATGCCAAGCTCCTGCATAGTTTTATCGAGATCGATACGGCCGCTTTCGACATGTCGTCCATACAGCGCGCTGAGTAGGCTTTTTCGAACCGAATGACACAAAAGCGGCAGATCCGTTGGGCCCCATTCATCGACAATAACGCCATCGTGAATGATCATCAACGCCGCCGTATCAAGCGCTTCACAAAACGCTCGAGCCTCAGAGAGTTTGTCGATGGACCAACCCGCTTCGGTCGGCGAAGGCCATTTATTCCAGGATCGGCCAGGAACATTTTGCGAATCTAAGGCTGTCCCATCGCTGCTCATTGCGGCCAACAGGATCAAGCAACTCGCGAATGTTGTTAACAAATGCAAAGCGCGAGCGATCATCAGTTTTTACCGTTCTCAATAAGATACTTTGGCAGAAGTTCTCGATCTAACTCGGACCCGCATCCAGGTAGTTTGGAGAGATGCACCACACCTTTGGAAAGTCGGACTCCCGACGCGGGCTCATCGCGAAGGAGCACAGCTCCATCGAGATCGGCAAAATCGAGAAGTGGCAGCAATTGAGCCGCCCCGCTGATACCGATGGAACTCTCGACCATGCAGCCGACCATCGTTTTCATTCCCAAAGATCGAGCATGCTGCAACATGCTCAAAGCAGGCGTTAAACCACCGCACTTGCAAATTTTGACGTTGACGCCGTGATACAAACCATGGCAAGCGTCGACGTCTTGTTCTTTCTGGCAATCTTCATCGGCAATCACCGGCAAGGCCGATCGATGGAAAACTTGCAGTTTGTCCTCTCGCGAAGCGTGAATGGGAAGCGGCTGCTCGATGAACTCGACGCCAAGCCCCGCCAACACCGACGAATTGGAAATCGCCTGTTCGGCTGTCCAGCCACAATTCGCGTCGACGCGAAAGCGAGCCGAAGTATGCCGACGCAGTTCGCTTACGATCTCCAAGTCGTGAGCAGTACCAAGCTTGATCTTGTAAATGCTCCAGCCTGGCTCTTCTTTGAGTTTAGTGACCATGGCATCGATGGTGTCGATCCCGATCGTAAAGCTTGAATCTGGTACATCTTTCCATTCCAGTCCCCAATCTTGCCAGGTTGGAATTCCTAATTGCTTGCCTCTAAAATCATGAGTTGCAATGTCGATAGCTGACAGTGCAAACCTATCGTTCCCAATAACGGCTTGTAGAAGTGCCCACCGTTCCGTCGGCGATCGGTGCGCGCTATCATTGAGCAGCGCGCTAATGCACATCAACGATTGGGTCATAGAGCTGAATGTATGGCCATAAAAACTATTTTCGGTTACTTCGCCATAACCTCGGATGCCGTCTTGTTCCAATTCGACAATCAAGCTTGGCTGACTGGTCAGTGTTCCCCTTGCAATGGTAAATGGATGCTTTAGCGGCAATCGCACTCGATGCAGAGTCATCTTCATCGCGCGAGTACCTCGTTCCGAAGTTGGATACACGCTTGAACCAGTTTGTCTGCACCAGTGCGATAAACGTCGCAGGCTGGCAACTGGTAAACTTTTTCCGCATTGGCGATTTCAGCATCCGCCTCGCTTGCGGTCAAGTTGCGGGTATTGACGGCGATCCCGATCAACTTACAGGGATGCCTCAAATTCGACAGAACTAAAAACGCCTCGATTTGCTTCTCTAACGGAGGGATATCAATATTGTTGAAACCTTTCACTTGCTTTCGTCCAGCTTCGTAGCAGAAGATCAAGCCATCGGGAGCGCACCCATGCAATAAGCCTAACGTCACTGCTGAAAACGCAGGGTGAGAGATGCTGCCTTGACCTTCCACCAGCAAAAATTCGTGCGCTTCGTTTTGCTTGACAAGTTCCTCGGCAGCTCCGTTGACGAAATCCGCAACCACACAATCAATCGGAACGCCCTCACCGGAAATCATGATCCCCGTCTGACCGGTGGCAAGGAACTTTGCGTCTTCTCCAACAGCTTTTAGTCCTCTTTCAACTTCGACGGCGGCTACCATCTTTCCGGTGCTGCAATCGTGTCCAACAGAGTGAATTCGGATGTTCCCATGTCGAAACGATGGACACTGGGCCGTCTCCTTAAAATGATTGCGCCGCACGTCGACGATTTGACTGCCCGATTTAAGAGCCGCCGAGACGTACTCGTCATCTTCAGAAATAAAATCGTGCAAGCCGGAAACAATATCTAACTTGCGCTGCAGCGCCTCTAAGATCAGCGGACGCCATTCAACAGGAAGTTTCCCCCCCGGCGGTGCAATGCCGATATAAATCGAATCGACATCCGAAAGGCTAGACAACCCGTCAACGACAGGGATGTCGCCACCTACTCGAAGCAATTCCTGTGCGGTTTGCCCCGCCCCTGATTTGTCGATGACGGCAACAACATCTGAGGTGCGATATCGCAACAGACTCATACCTGTTTTGGCGACAAACGGATTAGAATAGCCATCGGTCAGGATCGCAATGCGGCGATGTTTTCTCAACACGGAATAATCAGATATCGACTGGGCGTGATTCATAGTTCTTGGAGCAATGAAAGAAAGGACATTGTTACGAAACGGTAGTAGCAAGCTCGCGGGAATACTTCGCTACGGTGTTATCACTATGAGGTTGCGATAGGCAACAGGTCCGTGGTCGCCTTGGATGATAAGTGGGCCCGTGGTTGCTTCATTCTCGAAGGTACTACCGCGAGTCGGACCGGTTACTTCGACGTTCTCGTGGATTACTCGACCGTTGAAGACAATTTGAAGGAACTTGGCATTCTCAATTTTTTTACCGGCATCGTCAAAGCGAGCGGCTCGGAAGTTGATGTCAAAGCTTTGCCACTCGCCTGCCGCCTTGCTCGCATTTGCGCTGGGTGTAGTTCCTTCATACCGTTCATTTCCTTTGCCGCGTTTTATATCCCATCGCTCGTAGATAACGCCGCAATCATGAACGCCAATGCTCGCTTTTCCAAAACTATCCAAGACTTGCACTTCGTAACGACCTTGTACATAAATTCCGCTGTTAGAAGCCTTGGGGATGTTGAACTCGATGTGAATCTTGGCGTCGCCATGTTCTTTTTTGCTGGTGATGTTCGCGCTCTTTCCTTCGGTATTGCTCAGCATCACCCCTTGTCCGGCTTGGACGGTGAACGACTTAGGATTTTGAGCATCGATGGCTACCGATCCGACCACTGACCAAGCTCCTAGAGGTTCGCGCCAAGCGCTGAGGTCCTTGCCATCAAAGAAAACAATTTCTTCCGCTCTGGTATTCTTCGCATTGAAAAGCACCAAAGCAAAAATAACATTTCTCAGCGAACGCCACGTAATAAACGCTCGTTCCCAGGCTCCTGCCTGGCAACGCACTGCTTCCGAGGTTCCGCCTCGCATACACGTTGTTGGCACTCTTGAAACATTGACATGACGGTAGACAGGAACGCTCATCATTGGGTTTCCGGTGGGAACGATTTCAGATGGGATAGTGCTCATAATACCTTAAGTAGCTCGGTGGCGAGGCCGTCTAGACGCACTGGTTCGAAAAACTCGTCGCCTCCATGCTTGCCACCTGGAACAATATCGAATTGAACGGGAATGCTAAGTTTTTCATAGGCCGTCGCAAGCTCCTTCGACTGCTCGATTGGCATTTGCGGATCGGCATCGCCGTGAATGAGCCAAAGCGGCGGATCCTTCGCGTCGACATGCGCTAGAGGACTGGCTAATCGTGCAAGGTCGGGGCATTCGTAGGGTTGTCCGCCTAGAAGCAACTGCAGTGCCGGAATTCGAACGCTTAAACCATGTTCCGTAGACTGAGAGAGAATCGACTGGAGATTGGATGCACCGTAGAACGACACAATCGCTTGAACAGTAGTGTTGGTTTGAGTTTCCGTTCCTACCGTTCCATCCAATTCATCGACACCATCTGATGCTCCAACCAAACCGGCAAGATGGCCACCGGCGGATGCACCCGCGATGACAAAACGCTGACTGTCGAATTGATAATCTTTTGAACGCGATCGCAGAAACCGAATAGCGGCTTTGATGTCGTGAACCAAGGCGGGGAATCTTGCTTCTGGACTCAGGCGATATTCAACGCTGGCGATGGCGAATCCGTGATCGAGCCATCGAGTGACCGGAACATTTTCTTTGGAACCGCTGCGCCACGCACCACCGTGTACCCAAATAACTACCGGATTGGCTGCCGTCGCTTCTTGTTTCGGATCATAAATATCCAGGCGCAACGTTCGTTCGCCAAGTTCAGCATAGATGACATCGCGATGCGTTGGTTCGATGGCGGATACGATGCTGCAAAAAACAAAAAATGTCGCCTTTACCATTGCAAATCGGAAGACTTTATCGCGAGTGAATGCGCAAGAAGGTAACAGTACGAGATTCATTGGGGACTCGATTGATTTACAATCAGGAAGTTGAATTTCGCTGAATTTCCACGATATTTTTGGGTTTTCCATAGAATTCCTTGGCATGCGCGCAATCTAAAGCTATTTTTTCGAAGCGTGGAGATCCGAGATTTCCGATTGTAACGCATTGCACGATTAAAAGCCTATTCCCCGAGGTGATGTATGGGCAAGATTACTTGTAAAACGAGTCAACGCGCTGAAGAAGTGGACGAACAACGCCCGCTGCGCATCTTGCTTATTGAAACGAACGAAGAAGACAATCAGCAATTCCGTGCAGCCGTTGCCAGTTGCCAGATGAATGATTTTGTAGTGACAAACAATAACACGCATGAAGCTATCGTACTGGCCGGACAAGTTGAATTCGATATCGTAGTAGTAGGATCATCTCATAGCGCAGCTTCGATTTTGGATAGCGTCTCGCAATTCCGAGAAGCCTGCCCAAGCATTCCACAAATCATCCTCACCGAAGCTGGAAATGAGCAAACGGTACAGGCCTTGATCGATGCCGGAGCCCAGGATTACCTTGTCAAGCCGATTGCAAATGATTGCTCAATTCGGCAAAGGATTCTGTATGCCATCGCCAGGCACGCGATGAGTATTGCCGACCGAATTGCAATCCAGCAATTGCAAGCCACATCCCAAGTGGACGGTCTGACCAAACTCTTGAATCGCACGGCCTTCAATCGTGAATCCGAACGCCAAATGGCAATTGCCAACCGCAATGGTACGTCGCTATCGGTCGGGATGATCGACGTCGATTTTTTTAAAACAATCAACGACAAATATGGGCACATGGTCGGCGATCAAGTGCTCGTCGGCTTGTCGGCTCTGTTGACTCAAAGTTCGCGAGTAAGCGATATTCCATGCCGTTTTGGTGGTGAAGAGTTCTGCGTGATATTACCGGACACCGATGACGAACAAGCCTTTGGATGGGCAAGTCGTGTTTGTCGGACGATCCGCGAATCAAAGATCGATACCAAACATGGCCCCATTTCAGTAACGGTCAGTATTGGAACGGCGACGCTTGCTAAAGGAGCGACGTCCATAGATGACGCACTCGATAAAGCCGACGCAGGCTGTATCGAGGCCAAGGGTCGTGGTCGCAATCAAGTCGTGGTTGTCTCTTCCAACAATTTTTTCGATCCGTCAAAATCGGGCAAGCACGTTCCGCTCCTTGAACACGTTCGAGCCAGCGACTTCATGTCGGCAATCTTGCTGACCGCGCATGAATCAACTTCGATAACCAAGGCCGCGCGGTTGATGATCGATTGCCGTTGCGAAGTCGTACCCGTAGTGACTTCCTCAGGTACGTTGAGCGGATTGCTCAGCAACGAGGAAATTGTGTCGCACATCCTTCGTGGCGGACGATGGGACGATGCGATTGAATTGATTGCAGGTCAGACGGTGACATTTCCCGAAAATACGCCCTTTAGTCAAATCTGGGGATTGTTTCAAAGGCTTCCCATTCGGCGAGCTGTTGTCACGCGCGGCGACCAGCCGGTCGGCATCATCAATCGCGGACAGCTCTTGAGCCGACTGGCGCCATCGCTCGAAATGATCGAAACGCCTTCGGTAGCTTGCGACGTACAGACCGAAAGCTTGCGACTTCTCTTCGATGAAGTCAAGCGGACGGCCGATCGCTATCTCCATCCGAATTCCGATGGAGCGAACATCGCTGAACAAGATTTTTCGATTGTCGTTGCCGCGTCGCAACTGCAAGAGCTCGCGTCACAACTCCTTGAACTCTCCTCGCCAACTCAGAATCGACGATCGCTCGAACAGAATCGACGATCGAAATTGGCGACTTCCTCGGCGTCGGCGCTCCTTAATCTATAGTCCGTGGTTGACGAGCATTGCAATGCTCGTAGGCGATTTGCGATTTCCTTGATTTGCGAATTGGACATCGACTTCAAGTCGTTTTCACAAGTAGATAGCTCCATCACACGGAACTTTGGCGAGACTGGACTCGGTTTGTCGATTTCTCGCCAGTTGGTCGAATTGATGGGCGGAGTGATCGGTGTTAGAAGCCAAGTAGGCGCAGGCTCAGTTTTCTGGTTCGAAATCCCCGTTGAAATTGTTCATGAGCACAGCCCGAGTAAAAGCGTTGTTTCCATTCAAGACGACGATAATGCGAATGCTCGCGCGCTCGTAAGAAGACATGCGGTTCTCGCAGATACGACGACGCCGATCGCCGTGGAGCACAATACAACGCTTCCATTGATCGTTTCGCTAGACGCGACTATTGCGTCAAATAATCAAAAAATCAAGGGTAAGATCCTTGTGGCTGAAGACAATCGAATCAACCAACTGTTTATCGCTGGACTGCTTAAGCAGTTTGGATGCGCATTCGATTTGGTGGACAATGGAGAACAAGCAGTGGCGGCGGTAGAGCAACGACAATATGACCTTATTCTTATGGACTGTCAGATGCCGGAAATGGATGGCTTGACAGCAACTCGCGAGATTCGCGTACGAGAATCGACCGGTTTGCTATCCGGAAAAGTACCGATCATCGCGCTCACAGCCAATGCCATTAAAGGCGACAGAGAACGCTGTATCGAAGCCGGCATGAATGACTACATAACCAAGCCAATCGATAGCAACAGGCTGCGAATCGCAATGAGCGACTTTCTTTGCAACGTCGACAAACAGAACGTGCCGGTAGCCGGCAATGCCTAGCTTTTCGTACTCAGGCAGCGACGGTACTTGTACCAGCCGCTTAAATCAAGCGATCTAAGAAAAGCGTTGCGATTCCGAGTACGAAAAAGAAGCCGCACATATCAGTGACGGTGGTCAGGATCGGGCCCGATGCGATCGCTGGGTCCATGTCAAAGCGTTTCAGTACCAGTGGAATTGCGCCACCGATCGAGACGGCCACCATCGTATTGAGACATAATGCAGCTCCGACTACTAGTCCCAGATACACATTGCCTTGCCATACATAGGCAACTAATCCAATGAGTACGGCGAGCGACAGGCCGTTGATGATTCCAACCGAAAGCTCTTGGATCCAAACGCGGAACAATTCATTCGGTCGAACTAAGCCGAGAGACAGCTCTCGAAGACTCACCGCCACCGCTTGATTGCCACTGCAACCGCTCATGTCGGATATGATCGGCAAGAATAAAGCCAATGCGATAACCTTGGCCAGTGTATCTTGATAGACGGCGATGACACTGGCGGCCGCAATATTGAGGAAGATGTTTACGCTTAGCCAAGCCAATCGCCGACGAGCTCGACGCAGCACCGGCATGGTTCTCATTTCCTCACCGCCGACGATCCCCTGCGATTTAAGAAAGTCGCTGTCTTGGCGATCACCCCACGCCTCTGCAACTGCTGCTTGTTGGACAACGCCCAGCAACTGCCCATCGAGGTCCGTAACCGGCACACCTAAGTAATGATGGTTTTCAAAAAAATCGGCCAAGTCATCGAGCGGCGTGTTATCTCGCACCGAAACGGGCGTGCGAATCATGAGATCGGCGATCGGCGTTTCGCGGCGAGCCAGCAGAAGGTCGCGAAGTCTCAGCACCCCGGTCAAACGATTCTGGTCATCGCATACGTAAGCATACTGCACGTCATAGTCTCGGTATTCGTCAGCTCGATCACGCATATCCTCGATGACATCGCCGACGGACCCGCTTTCTGGAAAGCGAAGGAACTCGGTTACCATCAAGCCCCCGGCCTCGTCGTCGTCATAGCGAGCCAACATCCGAGCATCGGCGGCTTCGACGACGTTCATCTTCTGAAGGATGGCTTCGGCCTGTTCTTCACTCAATTCGCCGATCAAATCAGCTTGCTCATCGCTTGGCATTTGATCGAGAATCGCAGCCGCTATCGCTGACGGAAGATGTTCGAGCAAGTCGATCGACTGCACGTCTGGCAACTGCTCGATCAGATCGGCAGCGCTCTCCGCAGAAAGCTGAGTTAATAACTGTGTCTGCTCGTCTTCCGAGAGACGCGATATCGCAAGTACCAAGTCGCTAGCCGGAAGTTCATCGAGAAATTGCTCTAAATTCTCGGACGATGGCTGAGAAGCCAATCTCACAATCTCAAGCCAAGGACTTTGACTCTCAGTTTCTGTCATTTTGATATCCAGAATTAGCAAATATGAGGCGTTCAGCCGACTGTGGGATTAGATTTTCTTTTCGAGCCGCAAGTAAGCGCCAAGTTATCTTCGCTCGCGGAAGATGGCAAGCGGGACTAGATCGCAAGCTGGAAGCTTACGCCGCCTATACAAATAAGTTATCATGCTTGCGTATCCTTCCCCTCGCCTTTTCAATTCCCACCATGAAATCACTTCACAACTTTCTTGCGTATTTGATCTTCGTTGGTTTGGTACCTGCTGCTTTAGCCGGACAGCCAAATGTCCTTTTCATTGCTATCGACGACCAGAATGACTGGATCGGTCATCTTGGTGGCCATCCGATGGCGAAGACACCCCATCTCGATGGGTTGGCCCAGCGCGGCACGACCTTTCTGAACGCACATTGCAATGCACCGCTTTGCAATCCGTCACGCACAAGTCTGCTGCTCGGCCTGCGACCGACGACGACCGGTATCTATGGTCTCGCGCCCTGGTTCCGAACCTTGCCTGAATGGAAAGATCGCGTGGCATTGCCACAGCACTTTGCCAATCATGGTTATCGGACCGCTGCGACAGGAAAAATCTATCACGGTGGAACTGGCGGAGGCGGTCGCGGTAAGAACAAGGCGAAGGACGATGCTTCCGCTGGAACTAAAGCGGCACCTGAGTTCCAAGTGACTGCTCCGCTGGGTGGTGTCGGTAGTAAGCCACCGAGTAAACTTATCCCGCCAACTCCGATGGGGAACAATCCGCTGATGGATTGGGGCGTTTGGCCACTGGACAATGACGACAGTACTAAAGGGGACTATCAAGTCGCTACCTGGACCGTCGATCAGATCAAGAACGCGCCGAAGGATCAACCCTTTTTTATCGCGGCGGGCTTTTTCCTGCCGCATGTACCGTGTTACGCAACTCAAAAATGGTTTGACCTCTATCCTGATGATGACACGGTGCTGCCGACCATTCTCGAAAATGATCGTGACGATACTCCGCGATTCTCGTGGTACATTCACTGGGATCTTCCCGAACCACGTTTGAAATGGGTTAAGGAAAACAACCAGTGGCGCAATCTTGTAAGGAGCTACCTCGCTTGCACCAGTTTCGTCGATTCGCAAATCGGACGATTGCTCACCGCGCTCGAAGAAGCCGGGGTCGCCGATAACACGATCGTCGTCGTTTGGGGAGATCACGGTTGGCATCTTGGCGAAAAGGCGATTACCGGAAAAAACACGCTCTGGGATGAAGGGACACGCGTGCCGCTCATCTTCGCGGGACCGGGCGTGAAACCAGCGCAGCGATGCGCTCAGCCAGCGGAACTACTCGATATCTATCCGACCTTGATCGAGCTTTGTGGACTCACCTCGCGAAACGATCTTGAAGGCCTCAGTCTTGGTCCTCAGATTCGCGACGCATCGACTAAACGTGAACGACCAGCGATAACCAGCCACAATCAAGGCAACCATGGAGTGCGAAGCGAACGATGGCGCTACATTCACTATGCAGACGACAGCGAAGAGCTCTACGATATGCAAGCCGATCCGAATGCATGGACCAATCTCGCCGCAAAACCGGATTTAGCTGCCATTATTCAGGAGCACAAAAAATGGTTGCCAAAGATTGATCTTCCTCCTGCTCCGAATAGCGCCAGTCGCGTCCTTACCTACGACAAGTCGACGGACGAAGCCGTATGGGAAGGTAAGACCGTCAAGCGAAGCGATCCAATTCCCGAGTAAACAGTGTACGGTCTTTGTCGTCTAACCCTTTGTTCTTACCATCGAGACATAACCATGAAATACGCTAGTCTCTTTTTATTATTGTGCTGCGCGAGCTTTGTGCCCAGCGATAAGCTGCTGGCTGCGGATGCAAAATCGCCCAACATCCTATTCTTCTTCGCCGATGACTGGGGACGCTTCGCCAGTATCTATGCCGAGGTCAACGGAAAAGGAACATATAATGACCTCGTTCGCACTCCAAACTTCGATAAGATCGCCAAACAGGGAGTCCTTTTTCGGCACGCCCATGTGAATGCACCGTCGTGTACTCCGTGTCGCAGTTCGTTGCTTTCGGGGCAATACTTTTGGCGCACCGGTCGCGGCGCGATCCTGCGTGGAGCCGTCTGGGATTCATCGATACCCGCGTATCCACTATTGCTTCGCGACGCTGGTTATCACATTGGTAAGACCTATAAAGTTTGGGGGCCGGGCACGCCAAGTGATGCTCCGTATGGCGGTCAGCAATACTCGTTTCAGAATGCGGGCGGGAGTTTTAACCAGTTCTCACAAAACGTTACTACGCTAGTCGCCGGCGGAACATCGATCGATAATGCCAAAGAAGCAATGTACAGCGAGATTCGCACGAACTTTACTGATTTTCTGAAGGCCCGCGAATCAGGAAAGCCTTTTTGCTATTGGTTTGGTCCAACCAATGTTCATCGTTCATGGATTCAAGGGAGCGGCAAAAAACTCTGGAACCTCGATCCCGATTTGCTTAAAGGAAAATTGCCAAAGTACTTGCCCGATGTAGCGATCGTTCGCGAGGACCTAGCCGATTATTTTGGAGAGATCGAGGCTTGGGACGCGGGCATCGGGGTTTTATTGGCGGCTTTGGATAAGACCGGAGAGCGAGACAACACGTTGATCGTGATCAGCGGCGATCACGGCGCGCCTGGTTTCCCGCATGGCAAGTGCAATCTGTACGGATTCGGAACCGGGGTTTCACTGGCGATCAGTGGCCCAGGTGTCTCCGGCGGTCGCGTCGTCGATGACTTTGTTAATCTTCCAGACCTCGCACCGACGTTTCTCGAAGCGGCTGGCCTTCCGATACCAGAAGTCATGACCGGTCGTAGCTTGTGGCCTGTGCTCAAGTCGTCTAAGTCAGGCTTAGTCGATGAAAAACGCACGTGGGTGGTTACCGGTCGCGAACGCCATGTCGAACTAGCCCGAGCCGATTATGCTCCCTATCCTCAACGCGCGATCCATACTCCCGATCATTTATTGATCATCAATTTTCGTCCAGATCGATGGCCGCTCGGCGATCCGTATCGCTTGGATAGCGATACGCCGCCTTCGGAGCAGGAACTCAAGAGCAACACGCGCGTGACGCATCCGGATGACGATGCAGGACCGACGAAAGCTTGGCTGGTCGGTGAACGAAAATCTGTCGAGTGGAAATCGCATTACGATTGGGTCTATGGAAAGCGACCCAAGTACGAATTGTATGACTTGAAAAAAGATCCAGATGAGTCGAAAAACGTCGCTGACGACCCGGCTTATGCAACGATCAAAAAGAATCTCGAAAAGCAGTTGCTCGATGAATTGATTCGCACCGGAGATCCACGGATGGTCGACGACGGCAAGTACTTTGAGAATCCGCCGCTGGCCGGTCCGTTGCCCGATGAAAAAGAATTTTGGAATAAAGGGAAAGCGGCAACCAAAGCAGGTAAGAAGAATAACAATACTAAAAAAGCAAAACAGGAAACAAAATAATGCGATTCAACAGATGGTGGCGTTTGTGCTTCACACTTTTTGGAATTCTTGGAATGGGTACTGGTTCGCCGCAAATCATCGCGGCCGACCTTCCGAACATCCTTTGGATCACAAGCGAAGATCATGGCCCCGAAATGGGTTGCTACGGCGACAAGCTCGCTCGAACACCGAATGTTGATGCTCTTGCGGCCAAGGGAATGCTCTTCAAACGAGCTTGGTCAGTCGCACCAGTTTGTGCTCCGGCTCGAACGGCGATCATTTCCGGCGTCTATCCATCCAGCAATGGTGGGCTGCATATGCGGTCGATGGTTTCGATGCCGTCAGGTGCTAAGATGTATCCACAATACTTGCATGCGGCAGGTTACTACTGCACCAATTGCAGCAAGACCGATTACAACTTGCGAGAGCGAGGAGAAGTTTGGGACGAGTCGTCGAACAAAGCTCACTGGAAAAATCGCGCAACCAACCAACCGTTTTTTGCGATCTTCAATTCGACCAAGAGTCACGAGAGCCAACTTCGCACGCGACCGCATACGCAGATTACCGATCCAGCCAAAGTTCGCGTGCCCGCTTATCATCCCGATACCCCGGAGGTCCGACAGGATTGGGCTCAGTACTATGACAAAGTCAGCGAAGCCGATGCCGACGCTGGCAAGCAACTCAAAGAGATAGCCGCCGCAGGACTTGCCGAAGATACGATTGTTTTTTACTACGGCGATCATGGAAGCGGGATGCCACGCAGCAAACGTTGGCCTTGCAACTCGGGTCTTCATGTGCCGATGGTTGTTTATTTTCCTCCCAAGTGGCAACATCTTGCTCCCAAAGAATATTCAGTTGGTGGCCAATCGGATCGGATGGTCAGTTTCGTCGATCTCGCGCCGACGGTGCTGAGCATTGCCGGTATCAAGCCGCCCGAATCGATGCAAGGACACGCTTTTGCTGGTCCACACCAAAGCGTACCACCAACCTTTATCTACGGCGAGCGAGGCCGCATGGATGAACGAATGGACTTGGTACGAAGCGTGACCGACGGTCGTTTCGTTTACTTACGCAACTACTTGCCGCATGTTTCGCAAGCTCAACGAGTCGCCTATCAATTCGATACGCCGACGACGCGAGTTTGGAACCTCGTTTTTACTTCAGGTAAGGCGACGGATGCTCAGTCGATTTTTTGGCGAGTCCCCAAGGATGCCGAGGAACTATACGATTTGCAATCGGATCGCGATGAGGTGAAAAACTTGGCGAAGTCACCCGAGCACCGTAGCGTACTCGAAAAGCTTCGCAACGCTTCACGCCAACATATCCTAGATGTTCGCGACGTCTGCTTCTTGCCGGAACTTGAACTCCATACTCGCAGCGAGGGCACAACGCCTTACGATATGGCTCGCGATTCGAGCAAATATCTATTGGAGCGAATCTTGGCCGCTGCTGAGCTTGCTTCGAATCTCGCCTCGACCGATGCTCAACCGCTTGTTGCACTGATGAGCGACAGCGACAGCGCAGTGCGTTACTGGGGTGCGATGGGGGTTCTCATTCGTGGCAAAGAAGTTGTAACAAAAAATGAGTCGACTTTAGAAAAGGCGCTCGCCGACGAATCTCCCTGCGTTCGAATCGTTGCCGCTGAAGCCCTCGGTCTTCATGGCAGCGATTCATCGATCGGCAAAGCATTAGCAGCCCTGTCGAACTTGATGAATCCTGAATCCAATGGCGTCCTGGCGTCGATGTCGGCGCTTGCGGCTATCGAAGGGCTGGGTGCGAAAGCTTCGTCGTTGCATTCGTCGATCGGTTCGATGAGTTCCAATGGTGCTTCGCCGGATGGACGTTATAACAGCTACGTACCGCGACTCATGCAAAACATTGTTCCTGACCCTACGCCCGCCGAGGGCAAGGCCAAGAAAAAGAATAAGAATAAGAACAAAGAATGAGATAACGACAAATGAATTGGCACAACGGTTGCGCCGCCAATCGACCGGCTGAAAAAAGCGATACAAAGACGCGCGCACCGAAGTCCTAAGCAGATTCGATTGGCGGCTGCAGTAATCAGCCGGAACGCGTTAGCGTCCGGTTTCCAGCAATCGAGCGAACCGGGTGCTAATGAGAGCATGCCGCTTAGTACAATCATAACCCGAAGCGTGAGCGAGGGATTGCAAACACGTTGCGACGGGCCACCGGAAATCCCTCGCTCACGCATCGGGTTACGAACAAGCCGTTGCTACTAACGCTCGAACTTTAAGCCATCCGACTCCAATCGATGGGCTTTTGCAAATCGATCGTAGGGACGTCCGTTGAAAGTGCTTCGATATACTTCTGAGCGGCACCGGTATTAAAGAGAACGACGTGTTCTTCGGGCTTGATCCAACCTTGCTCGCGAAGCATTTCGGATGCTCCAACACAGGCAGCCGTTTCTGGGCAAACCGCGATCCCTTCTTCTGAGATTGCGAGATTCATCCATTCGCGAATACGATTTTCATCGACCGCGACCGCGCAGCCATTGCTCTGGCGAACCGCATCGAGAATCATGAAATCGCCGATGGCGGCTGGTACTCGTATACCGCTGGCAATCGTTGCAGCATTCGTATGGAGTTCGGCAAATCTCGCATTGCGATCGTAGGCGGTGACGATCGGGCAGCAACCCTTCGATTGAACGGCAACCATCCTCGGCATTCGTTGGCTTTTTAGCCAACCGATCTCAGCCAGCTCATGAAAGGCCTTCCACATTCCGATCAAGCCCGTCCCTCCACCAGTCGGATACAGAATCACGTCAGGCAGTTGCCATTGGAGCTGCTCCGCTAATTCTAACCCCATCGTCTTTTTCCCTTCGATGCGGTACGGCTCTTTGAGCGTTGAAAGATCAAACCAGCCAAACTGCTCTTTGCCATCTCGAACAAGCTTGCCGCAATCGTTGATGAGTCCGTTGGCGACGAATGTTTTCGCGCCTGCCGCGATGCATTCGAACTGATTGATCAGTGGCGTATCATGTGGCATGAAGACGTAAACCTCCATGCCAGCTCGTGCGCCATATGCAGCGGCAGCACCGCCGGCGTTTCCTGCTGACGTCAAAGCCACACGCTGGACACCAAATAATTTGGCCATCGAAATGGCCATAGTCATTCCTCGGCTCTTAAAACTCCCGGTCGGTAGTTGCGATTCGTCTTTGATCCAGAGATTCCTCAAGCCCAACGTTTTACCCAAGCGTTCGCACGGCAAAAGCGGCGTCAACCCTTCGCCGAGCGAGACAATCGATTGCGAGTCCTCGACGGGCAGTAACTCTCGATAACGCCAAAGCGATGGATCACGATCCCGCAACGATTCCTTCGACCACGAGCTTGCAATGGCCGGTAAGTCGTACCGGACCCACAGTGGGCGGTCGAGATGCGTGGTTTGAAGCATTCTCGCAGGCAGCTTGGTCCCATCGATCGCTGCTTCTAGGTGCGTTACGAAACTAAACAATTAAAAGCCTCCCAAAAAACGAGTTCCCCCGGCGTGACGTCTTGCCATTGTAGCTCGAAGTCCGTTCAACGACATGCGATGCCATTGTCAGCTACTGGACAACGCAGTTCTGGGGTATGGGTAAATATGCCGTTGTGCGATAGATCCGGTTTTCGTGGAAGGACCCGGGCCTAGCGGCCATCGGCGATTTTATGCCGACTGACAAACCGTGCGGCCCTAGGATGCGGTATGATTTCAATGAGCTGTTTGCTTTCTTACTTCGGATCGAGAATTGTTTTGCCAAACGATCGTGCTGACCAACCATTAAGGCCGCTGCGCAGCGGTGTTATTAACTCTGTTGCATATTGCAACGGTGTGCGTGTGGCGGACGTTCCGGTCGCGGATTTGGGTGATGCTTGGCGGCATTCAGATCGCTTTTTGTGGGTTGGGCTGTACGAACCCAGCGAACAGTTGATGGAGCACATTCAAGAAGCCTTCGGTTTGCATGACTTGGCGATCGAGGACGCTCACAAAGCTCATCAACGTCCTAAACTTGAAGTGTACGATCATTCCATGTTCGTCGTCTTTCGCACGGCGCGACTTTGCGACGAAGGCGAACATCGCATCGAATTCGGCGAGACGCACGCATTTTTGGGACCGCGATATGTTATCACCGTACGACATGGTTCGATGAAGTCGCATGTGGATTTGAGAGCTCGCTGCGAAGCCTCACCTCAGCTTTTGTCCAAAGGCGGCGGTTTTATCTTGCATGTGCTGATGGATTTCATCGTTGATCAGTATTTCCCAGTCATCGATGCCCTCGAAGCAGAACTGGATGAACTGGAAGAGCAAATTTTTAGCGGCAAGTTCGTTCGGAGTGTTACGGCGCGAATCTATCATTTGCGTCGCGATCTACTTTCGTTAAAGCAAGCGGTGACTCCGCTCATGGATGTTTCTGCTTTGTTGTCGCGATTGGACTCTGAATTGATTCCAGCCGAATCGCGCCCGTATTTTCAAGATGTTCACGATCACGTTATGCGCATCGCTGATTTGATCGATAACCTTCAACAACTTTCGCATACGGCTCTCGAAGCCAACTTGGCATTGATCTCGGTCTCGCAGAACGACGACACTAAACGACTTGCCGCTTGGGCCGCGATTTTGGCGGTGCCGACCATGATTGCTGGTTTGTGGGGAATGAATTTTAAGTACATGCCTGAAACCGAATGGACCTACGGCTACCCTGCAGCTATAGTCATCATGTTTAGCATTTGCGGCTTACTTTACGGCTGGTTCCATAAAGTGGGCTGGCTATAAATGCTCGTGTGGTTGCGAGATCGTATGGTATAATAATTGCCTTTAATGATGCCAAATTTAAACCGAAGCATTAACTTTTAAGCGGAGTCTATCAATGAGTACGTCAACAGCCGTAAGAGTCCTTCCGGAAGTGGAAGCGTTTCTCAGTCAAAGTCCGTTCGCCAGCTTTGTCGGTGGTAAAGATTTTTCGGCGTCGTCTGGAAATCTCGTCGCGACAATCGATCCAGGTTCCGGTGACAAGATCGCAGATATTCACGATCTTGATGCATCCGAAATCGACCGAGCCGTTACGATCGCAAATAAAGCGTTTCCCGCCTGGTCTGCGATGTCGAACAAAGATCGAAGTGCGATTCTATTGCGATTGGCAGATGCTGTCGAACAACGCAAATCGATCATCGCGCAGATCGAAGCTCTCGAAGCGGGAAAGATCGAGGCTCAAGCTCAAGGCGACGTTCAGAACTTTGTCGATACGCTTCGATATTTTGTCAAACTCGCTGGCGACGTCCAGACGCGTACGAAACTTAATGTTCCTGGTCATGATGCGTGGACTTTTAAACAGCCGTGGGGAGCGTGTGCGTTTATCTTCCCGTGGAATTTTCCGTTTTTGCTGATCGGTTGGGGTATTTCGCCAGCATTGGCCGCTGGCAACACCGTCATTATCAAACCTGCCGAAGATACTTCGCTTTCGGCAATCTATCTCGCGCGATTGGCGACGGAGGTTGGGGTTCCAGATGGCGTCATCAACGTCGTGACTGGTCGTGGTGCGACGGCAGGGGCCGCTCTTTCGAACAATGCCAACATCAAACGAATGTCGTTCACCGGTTCGCCAGAAGTCGGTCAGATGGTGGGCGAAGCCTGTGGCCGCAATCTTGTTCCAGTAAAACTTGAATTGGGTGGCAAAGGTGCGGCGGTTGTATTCGATGATGTCGATATCGCCGATACGGCTGAAAAATTGGTCGGCGCAATTACGTTTCATAGTGGTCAAGTATGTTGCGACGCAACACGCTGGCTTATCCATCGTCGAATTTACGACAAGTTCGTCGAACAGTGCGTCGATCGGCTAAAGGAAATCCGAATCGGACATCCGCTCGATCCAGACAGCCAAATGGGACCAGTCGTCAATGCCAAGCAATGTGCGCGAGTTTTGAGCTATCTCGAAAAGGGAAAAGCGGACGGCGCAAAGGTCCTTTACGGCGGCGGACCAGCAACCGTCGAGGGCTACCAAGGAAACTATGTCAAACCTGCTTTGTTAGCCGGTTCACTCGATAATGTGGCGGCGCGGGAAGAGATTTTTGGACCGGTCGCTTACTTGGCCGTTTTTGATACCGAAGAAGAAGCTATCGCGATGGCCAACGATACCGAATACGGCTTGGCGAATAGCGTTTGGACAAAAGACATTGCTCGAGCATCTCGCGTCGCCGAGTCGATGGTGGCTGGCAATAGTTGGATCAACGCTCACAACGTCTTCGCGCATGGTGTCCCGTATGGCGGCGTCAACAAAAGCGGGGTCGGCGGCGGCGTTCTCTCGATCGAAACCTTGATGGACTACTATCGAAGTACATCCGTCGTGCGACCGTTAGCATAGCGAAAGCTAGGCAATCAAATTCTCGCCACGGTTCTCGGCTTGTCGGATGGTCACTGGCCAGCCTGGGAACTGATTCGACGACTTGCCGTCGGTCGGATCGATCAGAAAACGGAACGACTCGACGATATAGGCTTTGTTAGCCGTATCGAAGGTGATAAAGCCGAAGCCACTTCCCTTCTCATGAGCTTTGTCGTAACGATTGGGTGCTTTGCCAACCAAGGGATTACCGACCGCATAGACGTATACTTTGTTTCCAAAGCCATCTAGGAATTCGCCGGTGTTCTCTTGGCCATGCTTCGGTCGATTCTTATGTGGCATCCCCAATTCGTCTGGTCGCCACCAGCGGGGATAACCTGCCGCAATGGCAGGAGTGCAGAACGACCAGTTGCTATCGCGTTGTTTCGCAACACCGTATTGAGTCAGCGTCGTCAAGTGTTGATCGCCATTGATGTGCAGTGCCATCGATGGACGCATGATTTCGACAGCATGATTGCGTGGCGTTTGCGGCCATGCGCCGGCGTCGAGGTCGGCTTTTAAATAGCCGCCATAACCGCCGTGATGGGTTGCGACTCCGGCGAAGACGGTTTGACTAAGTACTGCTTTGAGCGTGTGACCACGCCAGTCCTGCGCCCAATGTTTCAGAAAAGCTTCTTGTCGCTCGCCGAGCAATACCAACCCTGGCTGATCGAGAGCAAGGCAATCGAACGTTTTATCCATGACATGGTCAGCTCGACCGCTACCGGTTTCAACGCGATCGGGTCCACTTTTCCATTGTCGGTCAGCGATAATCGCAAAGCTTACACCGCCATAGACCATATCGCCGTAATAGACGCTGATGTCCTGCAAGCATGGTGTCTTATCAAAGGGATCAGGATGATGAGCAACGTTTGCTTTATGAACAACGTTGACCATCTTCGCCGGTTCGCGATAACCACCTTTCGAAGAGGCACCGTCGTCGATTCCCTGCATCGGGGCACCGCCTTCCCCCCAGATGTTTCCTTGAAATACATCGTGATCATCGGGCAAGCACAACGTCGGTCGATTCCGCATCACATTTCGGAACGACCAACCAAATTGATAGAACTTGCGAAGGTAATTGAGAATGGCCGGCTCGGCGGGTTCGCGAATAATGCCAAATCCGCCATGACTTTCGTAGATCTGATCTCCCGAAAAGAAGACTAAGTCAGGATCCAATTTCTCGACATTGTTGGCGACCGGTTCGTACGGGAAGGCATAATCATTTTGGCACGTCATCGCCGCCATCCGCAGCGGACGGCCTACTGGATTCGCTTTGATCGTACCCGTCCATTCGTTTGGCGACACGGTACCGTCGCGGTGCTTCTCACGATAAATCAACTTATATTTTGACTCGATCGCTTCATCCCACTTGGGAATGCGAAACGTCGCGACCCACGCGTCGGGATCGAGAGTTGCGTTGCCGTAAGACTTCCAATCGCCACTTTCTTGCTGAACGTAAAATTCTACAACTTGGCTATCTTCCTTGCCCATGGGGCCAGTCAAGGCGCTGATCTTCAAGACAAACCCATCGGAGCTGCGCGAGTCGCTTAACGAATACATCGACCAAAGAATGGGACCAAACGCTTGATCAGCGCTAGCCGTAAATGCATTTCCCGCCATCGTCCATGCGCTGAAGGAATGTCGAGAAGCTCCTTGGTTCGAATTTCCTTTAGCTTTTCCTTTTCCTTTCGTGCCCGCTACCCCCTCGCCGGCATAGCCGCTTACCAACGCCACGTTTCCTAGCAGCGATTCGCCGGCGACTTTGTGAGTGACTGTTCCGAGCGAACTACCTGTCTCGCTCGAACGAGCTTCAAGAGTCAGTGTCACCTGATCGCCTTCGGGCGTGCCGGAAAGTTGGAGCGAGATACCTTTCGCGATATCGGCAGCCTTATCGAGCATTGTTGACTTAGGTCCCAACACTAGCTCCTTTTCGGTGACGCCCGCGTTGATACCTTTTGCCGCAAAGCAATTGCTTCGATATTCATTGATCTCACTTCGTATACCGATACGGAAACCGGCACCTCCATCATTTCCTTTGGATTCAATCTGCCGAAGCTGGACGGACATGGCAAACCTATTGGATGGATTGACGATCTGGTGAGTAGTCGAATGAATACTTCGGTTAGCACCCATGCTTTGACACTCCGCAGCACCGTCCACGACCCGCCAGTCCTCCATCGGATTTGCCCAGTATTCGCCACCAAGCCAGACTCGATCGTAAATTCGACTCCAATCATCAGAAAATTTGCCGCCAACAACCGGTGCCGCACTCCCATTTTCAAGTGGGTTACCGATGGTGACGGCGGCACTAGCAGCGGCACTCAATTTTAAGGCGGTACGGCGAGAAATGTCTTTTTTCATATTGTTCATCGGAGTCAAAAGGTGTTATTCGCGACAGCATAGCATTCAGAAATCATCGAACGAATCTACGAAGCATTGTAACAATTGCCTGCGTCGAGGGGCCATGTCAGAGCTATTAAAATTCATGTGATCGGTCGCGACATGATCAGTCGAGAGACGCAATCGAAGCAATTGTCACCCGCAATCCGATAAATTATCGCAGCGAAAAACGTTGCCAACCAAGTAGGCGTCCGCGGCGTGACCAACGGAGCGACGTTGCCGAAGCGATTGACCGTGACCAACCGGGAGATTCTCCAATGACGAAGCCGCGGCCTTGAGGCAAAACCATGTTAGCGGATCCTGCGCAACGTTTGATTTTCCATCTGACGCCGCGTAACGGCGGCGGACATATCACATGCGGTAACGCGGAAGTCACGGTCAAAACACGTGACCGTCGAGCATGATTTGCATGTGACACGCCATTTGGGTAGACGATCCCATTGGACAGAAGTTCCAAAAGTTAGTCGGAGCCGAACACCGCAGTACGTCAAATCGTCGGTGACAATATTGGAGAAATCACGGCCGCAGGATGGGCATTGCGACTGTTGGATGCGCTGCGCAGCCGAGCGTTGCCCCCAGCGCATTAGCGGGAATACGAGGGCGTACAACGGAAGGCAAAGAGTAACGACGATGATTTCGATGACATTTCGGATTACGGTCATTCAAAGTCTGCAATCACCATTTGGTTGTGTCCGCTAACTTGTTTTTATACGACACCCTGTCGCACAAACAGGAAATGCTTGTATTGTAGCGAATTGCTTTAGAGATGCACGCTGCTGGCAGGGTGTAGTTCGAAATTGACGCTGGTTAGGATTCGGCTGAGTGGCAAAAGATCTCCTTTTTTTGCTATACTATTGCCGAAAAGATTTTCAGGAGTCCGACATGGTAGATTTCACCCGGGAACGTACTTGCGACCGGCATAGGAAGCGGTCGTTAGTCTTTGTCGCATTGGGACTAATTTGCTGGATCGCAATCTATCAGTTGGGAGCTTTTTCGCAACCTGATCCATCGAAGGAACTAAATTTGCCGCCGCAGCTTTGGGTTGACTTGCAGACCGCTAGCGAAGAGGAACTCCAGCTTTTGCCTGACGTCGGCGCAAAGACTGCTAAAGCATGGCGTCAATCGCTTGACGATGACCAGTTGGCTGTCCCTCGCAATACCGAAGCACTCGAATCATTGCCCAGTGTTGGATTCATTCGGTCGAGAAAATTAGCGCCCTATTTGATCGAATGACTCTAAGATCTACGATACTCTGAATGACTCAACCAATTTCCGGTCCGGTAGGATTCGAACTCGATAGCCGCTTTCAACCCGCAGGCGATCAGCCGCAGGCGATTGCCAAGTTGATCGATGGCTTGAAATGCGGACGAAAATCGCAAGTATTGATGGGCGTTACCGGTTCTGGAAAAACGTTCACGATGGCGAATGTCATTCAAGCTGTACAGCGCCCGACGCTGGTACTTAGCCACAATAAAACGCTGGCCGCTCAGCTCTACTCTGAGTTTCGCGAGTTTTTCCCGCGAAACGCTGTCCATTACTTCGTGAGCTACTACGACTATTACCAACCCGAAGCGTACATCCCGCAGCGCGATATCTATATCGAGAAAGATGCGTCGATCAACGAAGAGATCGATCGCTTACGATTGGCCTCGACGAGCGCCTTGGTTTCGCGGAGAGATGTCGTTATCGTCGCTAGCGTTTCTTGCATTTACGGTTTGGGATCACCTGCTGATTACAAGCGGATGGTTGTTCAATTTCGAGTCGGCTCGACGGTCAATCGCGATGAGTGGCTTTTGAAACTGATCGATATCCAATACGAGCGAAACGAAGTTGCCTTCGAGCGCAGTCGCTTTCGCATTCGCGGTGACTCGTTAGAGATTTGGCCAAGCTACGAAGAGTTCGCCTATCGGATTGAAATGTGGGGTGACGAAGTCGAGCGAATTTCCATGATCAATCCGACCAGCGGACAGACGCTGTCGGTACTCGAAGAAGTTTCCATCTATCCGGCAAAGCATTTCGTTACTTCAGAAGAACGCATGAAAGGCGCACTGGTCGAAATTCGTCAAGAGCTCGATATGCAACTTGAAAAATTTAAGAGCGAAGGCAAAATCCTTGAAGCCCAACGCTTGAACGCTCGAGTGCGATACGATATCGAAATGATGCAAGAGGTCGGACATTGCCCTGGCATCGAAAACTACTCGCGTCCGCTTTCCGGGAAGAAGCCTGGTACGGCACCGGATACGTTGTACGATTTTTTCCCTGAAGATTTCTTGCTGCTGGTCGACGAATCCCACGTTACGATTCCACAAGTTCGCGCGATGTATGCCGGCGACCGAAGCCGCAAAACGACGTTGGTCGAGCATGGCTTTCGACTGCCGTGCGCGCTCGACAATCGTCCGATGAAGTTTGAAGAGTGGGAAGCCAAAATCAATCAAGTGATTTTGGTCTCCGCAACTCCCAGCGACTACGAATTGCGATTGACCGGCGGCGAAGTCGTCGAGCAGATCATTCGGCCGACTGGTTTATTAGATCCTGTAATCGAAGTCAAACCGGCTCGCGGACAAGTTGCCAATCTGCTCGAGGAAATCCGCGAGCGAGTGAAGAAAGGGCATCGAACTTTGGTAACTGCGCTCACAAAGCGACTGGCTGAAGACCTAGCGGCTTTCTTTACCGATAACGATGTCCGCTGTCGTTGGCTGCATAGCGAATTAGACGCATTCGAACGCGTTGCGCTTTTATTGGATCTTCGCGAAGGACGCTGCGATGTTTTGGTAGGCGTGAATTTGCTGCGAGAAGGTTTGGATTTACCGGAGGTTTCTCTGGTTGCGATCATGGACGCCGACAAAGAAGGCTTTCTGCGAAGCGAAACGTCTTTGATTCAAACGATTGGTCGCGCGGCTCGAAATGTCGACTCGAAAGTCATCCTATACGCCGACAAAGTCACCAATTCGATGGAGAGTGCCATCCGCGAAACCGAACGTCGTCGCCGAATGCAGCACGGCTACAATGTCGAGCATGGCATAACTCCAAAAAATGTGCAGAGCAACATTCGTCAGAGTATCGAGTCGGCATCGCAATTACGGCAGAAAGCTCGCGATATGGTGCGGAAGGAATCGGGCGCGTCGGTGATTACCGAAGTCTATTTGAAGAGTCTCGAAGAGGAGATGTTGGCAGCCGCTGAGGGGCTTGAATTTGAACGAGCAGCTCGACTGCGTGATAAAATCTTAAGCGGCCGCGATCGAATAGGCGAGCCGATTGACGAGACAGACGATTCCGACAAAGATCGAGCGCACGTTGGACGGCAGCGCAAAACGCACTCGTCCGGCGGAGTCGGAAAACGCGTGCCTAGACCAAGGAAAAATTGACCGTTTATGTTTCCATTGCATGACAATATCCGTTCGAGAACTTTCCCATGGGTAACCTACACCCTCATCGGACTCTGCTCGATCGCTTTTTTAATTCAGTTTCTGGCTGGCCCTCAGGGCGACCGAATTGTTGAACAGTGGGGGATGGTTCCGGCTCGAGTCATCGCCAACGAAGCTCAGGAGAGCGCGTTCTCAGTCGAACGACCTCGCATCGTTGAGACAAATTTAGGACCGCGTGAAGTATTGGAGGTCCGACCGTTGCTGAGCGCCGGTGTTTCCGACTGGCTTACGTTGTTGACCTGCATGTTCCTGCATGGCGGCTTGATGCACTTTGCTGGCAACATGTGGTTCTTGCATATCTTTGGCGATAATGTGGAAGATCGGTTAGGACATTTTCTCTACGCAACGCTTTATATCGGTGCTGGATTGATCGCTGGATTGACGCATCTGTTTTCGAATCCTGCATCTTTGGTTCCTACCATTGGAGCAAGCGGCGCGATCGCAGGGGTGATGGGTGCCTATATCTTGCTCTATCCGAAATCGATGGTCGAAACCATTGTCCCGATCCCGGGAATCTTTTACACGATTGCGGTTCCCGCGCCTATATTTCTCGGCATTTGGTTTCTCATGCAGCTCTATCAAGGTGCCAGCAGTGATGCAAGTTCAGGCGGTGTCGCTTGGTGGGCACACGTCGGTGGCTTCGTTGCCGGTTTTGCGGCGGCTGGTTTCCTTGTCATGACGCACGTAGCTAGTCCGCCCGTCGAAGCGGATCGAGTAAGTTCATGGGGTAAACCTCCAACAGGAGGTTTTTAAAGCCCGCATGTCTGATGTACCTTGGCCCATTTCCTCAATTTGTTCGATCGATAAATATCGATCCGTCAGCGATCAAAGTCATCTTGTCGAACTTTTCGGGAGCGAGCACCCGGTGGCTTGGATTACCGGGAGCGCCGCCGATCGAGTGGGACGAGCGATCGCTAAACGATTTGCCGTGCGGGGCTACCGAATTGTCTTGCACGCCAACCAATCGATCGAAGACGGAAAGCGACTGGCAAAGCTTTGGAATGATCTCGGCATTGAGACCATGCTCGTTCATGGTCCGATTGAAGACGAGGCATGCGTGCGCAACTGGATCGATCAGATCATGGCTCGATTCGGACGCTTGGATGTGCTAGTCCATGCCGCCGCAGTATGGGAACCGATGACGCTGGAAAACACCACGAGTAAGCTGGTTATTGAACAGTTGATGAGCAACACACTCGGTTCGTTCCTGTGCAGCCAGCATGCAGGACTGGCGATGACGAAGCAATCTACTGGCGGTGCGATTGTTTTGACGGGGGATTGGGCGATCGCTCGGCCATATCAAGACTTTGTGGCCTATTTCGCCAGCAAAGGAAGCATCCCAACGCTCACCCGTACGCTGGCCGTCGAACTTGCGGATCGAAATCCGCGTGTCCGTGTCAACGCTGTCTTGCCTGGTCCGGTAATGTTAGCTGAAGGAACGCCCGATAGGACGCAGCAAGCTATTCTTCAAGAGTGTTTGCTGCAACGGGCTGGTACCGCAGACCATGTCGCACAAGCCGCCGTCTTTCTTGCCGAACATGAATTTATCACCGGAGTCTGTCTCCCAGTCGACGGCGGACGAAGTATTTACGCCGGAAAAATCGCTGACGCCATCGCCCATCCATCATTGTTTAATTAACGTCCGTTGTATGATTATTGTCCAATGTTAAATCGCTCGCACCCCGATTCGCTGCTCCTAAATCGCACTTTTGTTTTTTTCGTCCCTTAGGTCCCTATCGCCCTTTTTACTAGAATCGTTCTTCGCTTTCAGAAAGTTCCATCCGATGTTCCTCCGACTGATGAGTTCGATTCTATTGATTGCAAACTCAGGAATCGCCAACGCCGAAAGTTCCTGGCGAAGCGAAGTTTTGCCGATCGAGCTCGGCGTTGGCTATGCTGTCCTGTCGATCGATATTAGCGGAGATGGTCGATTAGATATTGCTATCGTCGATAGCAAGCGCATCGTCTGGCTAGAGAATCCAACCTGGAAAACACATGTGATCTATTCAACACCCGATGCAGCCAACGACAACGTTTGCTTTGCACCGCACGATGTCGATGGCGATGGGCATGTCGACTTCGCCGTCGGGCATGATTGGCAATTCGGAAATAGCGACTCTGGAGGCAAAATTGGTTGGTTGCACTCGCCGTCAGATCCGCGACAACCTTGGACTTACTATCCGCTCGCAGAGGAACCCACCACGCATCGAATGCGATGGATCGACTGGGATCATGACGGGCGTCAGGAGTTGGTCGTCGTACCGTTGAAAGGCAAAGGGACTAAGCCACCCACTTTCGCAGAATCGGGAATCCGGTTGCTTGCGTTTTCACCATCAAATAATAAAGCAACCGAGCCATGGCCGATGAAGGTCATCGATGACTCGTTGCATGTCATGCATAACTTGGATGTTGTCGATATGAACGGCGACGCCGAACAAGAATTGTTAGCCGCTAGTTTTGAAGGCGTGACGCATCTCGAACACGCTGGTGATCATGCGAAAAAGACGTTGCTTGGGAGCGGCCAAGCTGGAACTGCACCGGCGATTGGGGCCAGCGAAATTCGATTGGGAACTTTCGGCAACAAGGAGCCTTACATCGCAACGATCGAACCTTGGCACGGAGATAAAGTCGTCGTCTACACCCAGCCTGTTAACCGCGAAGCTGCTCTTTGGACTCGGCACGTGCTCGATGAACAGCTTAAGTGGGGACATGCTGTCGCTTGCACGAACATCGACGACGATGACGATCAAGAACTGATTATTGGCGTTCGCGACAATTTAGGCGAAGAACATCGGTCAGGCGTCAGGATTTTTGATCCAAAAGATCCCAAAAATGGAAAGTGGGAGCGAAAACTCATTGAACCTGGACAAGTCGCAGTCGAGGATCTAGCCGCCGGTGATTTCGATGGTGACGGCGATCAAGATATTGTCGCAGTCGGCCGCGCAACCCATAACGCAGTGATTTACTGGAACGATCGCTAGACGAATTCGTGTTCGAAAAGACAATACTGAAGCTCGTCAAGCTCGTTTTTACGCTCGTTCCCAGGCTCCTGCCCTCTCCGTTATACATAAAACAGCGAAATAAGTTCTTGGTCGCCAATCATGGCGCTGGTGTATAGCCTTTAGGCGACTCTTCCGCCTCGATCGGGCGATATGCATAGTTGCGGCTTTAGAGACCGTCCGGCTTAGGTTGGCTGGAATGCTGGCAATAAAAATGGCTTTTCTGAATTTGTGATTCTCACTACAAGTACAGAAGTCGTATCCACAAAAACAAAAAAGCCTTAGGCAAGGATAGCCATGTACGCTACAAAAAAGTAGCCTTTCAAGAAACACCCATTCTACCAGGTTCAAATGAAGACGTCGCTCTCGAAGAAAAATTTAGGGACGATACGCACGTCCAGGCCGTCTTACAGATGATGGCTCAAATCGATATCGACGAATTGCGATGCGTCTAACATGGTACGAGTTTCGAGATCGCGCCGGTAAATTCATTGAGAAAATTCATCAGCGACTGATCCATATCGCACTCGAAGAAAAGATCGTCGATCCTACCGAATGTTGCCTGGATGGAACCTTCACTGCCGCTGCAGCATCGCGTCACAAAATCTTCAACTTGCGCCAGATCAATCGACGTATTTCAAAAATTAAGAAGGTCATCGCTAATCTCGATGATCCAACGCAACCACACTCATCCCGTCCGCTCGATAAAATCCCCGGTTGGATCTCACCGACCCGCAACGGACGCAAGGAACAAGTGAAAAGCTTGCGTGCTGCGAAAGCAAAAATCCTGGAATGTATTAAGGAAAACCGTACCAAACCCACGCATTATCAACGTGACGAGGGGAAGATCTTCGTCAGTCCCGCAGACGTTGACGCGGTGGTCGGCAAGGATAAAAAGAAAGTAGTTCGTCCGCTTTACAACACGCAGTACATGAGTGGCACGACAAGCGATGTGATTTTCGCGTACCAAGTTTGGGCCAAGAACAACGATCAAGGTACGTTGCTGCCTATGATTGAGAAGACGCAATCGATAACGAATGATGGTTTGTCAGTCGTGCATGCCGATTGCGGTTATTGTTCGATCTTAGATTTGCAAGATTGTGCTCTAATTGGAATCGATTTGTATGCTCCGGTGCAAGACAACAACGGACTGGTGGCTCGAAAGGCGGCCGATGGTAAAAATCAAATACCGGCGCAGGAATTCCGTTTTGACCAAGCGACCAAATCGCTGACTTGTCCAGCCGGTCACGCAATGAATTTTCGATCGGAAGTACAAGTCCCACGTGCTGACGGACGTCATGTGACTGAACTTCGTTACAAGCAACTAAGCACGCATTTTCGTGGTTGTCCGTTGGCTGGTTCGTGCCTCCAGCCGGGTGTGACACGACGGACTGTTTCCCGACTGAGGGAACAAGAATTGCTTGACGCCCAGCAAAAGAAGATGGAAACGTAGCTTGGTAAACACAGCGCTCGATTGCGTAGCCAGCAAGTAGAACGTCGCTTCGCTGATGGTAAGCTACATCGCAACCAAGACATTCAAAATGGACGCGGACTAGCTCGCATCCGAGCTGAGGTAGGACTATTGGTCGTTGCTCAGAATATCCTGACACTTTACAACCTAAGAAAACGCGGCAAACTATTACAAATCTAAGCCGGACGGTCTCTAAAGCCTGTACACCAACGCTACGCAATAAATTGCTTGCCGCAGCACTTTGGCTACCGATCTCGATGTGTTTAACGAAGAGGGCGGAGCCTGGGAACGAGAACGTCAACCCTCTGCCTGGCTACACACTCACCGGTGCCGAAATCTTTCTAAGTTTGACCGCCGCGTCGGCAACCTTTGCGACTTCGTCCGATGTAAGTTCGCCGAGCATCGGTTGCATTGGGCCGGTAACAGCAATACCAGCCGATGACACAGCTTGATGCAATACTCGAATAGGTTGTATTCCGTTGCGCAGATCTTCCAGACCACAGAATTGCCGACGGATCGCTTCTGCCTTAATGTAGTCAGTCGCTTGAATGGCTCGCAGCATGTCCATCGATAAGCTTGGGGCGACGCAGACGCAACCGCTGGTGTAGCCAACGACGCCAAAGTCTCGCATGTGGACAATGGCTGGCTGCTCGCCGATCCCGCTGACGATTTTTTCACCTGGTATCATTTCGAGGATCTCACGGAGATAGTCATCTTGGAGCGGATCGTCGTGAACGACTGCGTATTTGATCCAACTAATGATGCCATCCTTGACCATCGCTTGCACGGTACTAACCGGCAACCAACGATCGTGTTTCAAATAGAGCACGATCGGTTTTCCATAGGCCTCGGCAAAACGTCGGATACCGGTTGCAAGGCCACGATGATCCGCAATTTCTCGCTGTGGCAATACCATCACCGTCGGGTAATCGAAATCGCGAAGCACATCGACCTGATCCATCATCGTCCCGTACGCTGGGCCTACCGACGGGACGACAAGTGTTTGATCGGCGACGTTTTCCGCAAGCATTGCAAGAAGCTCGCCATATTCTTTCATCCGAATGTGATAGAGGACTGCATTGCCGCCGTACAGGAGCGTCGATACTCCACCCTGCTCGAGGTACTGAATCAGCTTTCGATTTTCGCTTGCCGAAATCTTGCTATTCGCATCGCGAGCCAACGGTGGAACAGCGACGACACTGCTGGCTAAACGAGCAGACGTGATAGATCGGGTATCCATTTGTAACTTTCGTCAAAAACTAAGTGAAAAATGTCGGGTAAGCTTCCAGCTTGCCAAAATTCATTGGACGCAAGCTGGAAGCTTGCGCCACGCCGAAAAAGAATAACGGGCGATTAGACAGCTTACCTTCCGTTGGCTCACCTCAAAAGATGGCAGGCTCACTTCCAGGGTTTCTTCCAACTAAAAAGTCAAAATCACACCCTTGATGGGCTTGAGTTACGTGCTTGGCAAAGAGATGTTGATAGCCTCGCTGCCACTGCGATACAGGTGGTTGCCAAGCTTGTTTACGTCGAGCAAGCTCGTCTTCATCGACGTGTAGTTGCAGCAATCGCCGCTCGACATCCAACTCGATTTCGTCACCGTCTTGAACCAAAGCAAGTGGGCCACCTAAGTACGACTCGGGCGAAACATGGAGAACGCAAGTACCATAACTTGTACCGCTCATTCTGGCATCGGAAATCCGCACCATGTCTCGAATACCTGCCTTGAGAAGTTTATCGGGTATCGGGAGCATGCCCCATTCGGGAAAACCAGGAGCACCCAAGGGACCAGCCGATCGCAAAACAAGCACTGAGTCGGGTGTTACCGGAAGATCCGGAGCATTAATTCGGGCTTTGAGGTCAGGATAGTTGTCGAAGACGACGGCTAGACCGCGATGCTTGAGTAGTCGAGGATCGGCAGCGACGGTTTTTATCACGCAACCGTCCGGGGCCAGATTTCCTTGAAGAATACAGGTACCACCCGTTGGCCAAACAGGTTCTTCACGTGTCCGAATGACTTGGTCATCCAGTACCGATGCACCTGCAATTTGATCGCCTAATGAAGTCGAAGAAACCGTTTGACAGCTCAAGTCCAACTGATCTTTCAATCGCGAAAGCACACCAGCCAGACCACCGGCGTGATGAAAATCTTCCATCAGGAATCGTCCAGAAGGTCGCAAGTCGACGAGGACCGGAACTGTTTCTGACCAGTGATCGAAATCGTCAAGCGTGATGCGAATACCGGCTCGACCTGCCATTGCGATGATATGAACAATCGCGTTGGTTGAACCGCCAATGGTCAGTTGCGTTACGATCGCATTGTGAAACGATTTTTCATTTAAGACACGACTTGGAGTCAACTTCTCCCAGGCCATTTCAACGGCGCGACGTCCGGTAGCGACGGCTAAGCGACTGTGATCGGCGACAACGGCTGGGATCGTACTGGCTTGAGGAAGCGACATCCCCATGGCCTCGGCAACACAAGCCATCGTCGACGCCGTTCCCATCGTCATGCAAGTACCGGCTGAACGAGCAATGCAGTTTTCAATGTCCTTCCAATCGCTCTCGCAAAGATTACCTGCGCAGCGTTCGTTCCAGTACTTCCACGCATCCGATCCGCTGCCAAGGGTCTGGTCTTTCCATCTGGCTTTGAGCATCGGTCCGGCTGGCAAAAAGATCGAAGGAATATCCGCCGAGATCGCGCCCATGAGCAGTGCTGGTACTGTCTTATCGCAGCCACCCATCAAAACGGCCGAGTCGATCGGATGGCATCGCAAAACTTCTTCGGCTTCCATCGCCAAAAGATTTCGATAAAGCATCGTCGTCGGCTTCATTAACATCTCGCCGAGACTCATCACCGGAATTTCAACGGGAAAACCTCCGGCCTGAAGGATTCCACGTTTCACCTCTTCGGCCCGTTGTGGAAAATGAGAATGGCAGGTATTCAGATCGCTCCACGTATTAAGCAGTGCCACAATCGGCTTGTCGCGATAATCGCGATCGTCCAGTCCGATCCCTTTGAATCGTGAACGATGACCAAAGCTTCTTAAATCATCGGGTGCAAACCACCGCGAAGATCGTAAACTGCCTGGATCACGACCAGCCGAGTTTGAGTTCGAATTCTGAGTCATCAGTATTAAGAATGCCTATTCCAAAAAAGCTTACCCCACTTTTCAAGTCTGACAAAACCCTATGAAAGAATTGACTTGACGACGCGGCCATGCACATCCGTCAATCGGAAATTGCGTCCAGCGTATCGATACGTCAATCTTTCGTGATCTAATCCTAGCATGTGAAGCAAGGTTGCGTGAAGGTCATGCATGTGTACTTTGTCGACAATGGCCTTCTGTCCAAATTCATCGGTTTCGCCGTATGCAAAGCCAGGCCGAATACCACCGCCAGCGAGCCAAACGGTAAAACCTGCCGGATTGTGATCGCGACCGGTTCCATTCTTCTGAGCGTAAGGCGTTCGACCAAACTCACCACCCCACCATACAATTGTGTCGTCGAGCAAGCCACGCTGTTTTAGGTCCGACAGCAAGCCTGCGATCGGTTGATCGACCGCCTTGGCATGATCAGCATGTTTCGGAAGATTCGAGTGTTGATCCCAAGCTGGATTTGCTGAATTGTCGCCGTAGTTCACTTGAATGAAACGAACCCCGGACTCGCAAAGCCTTCGCGCCAACAAGCACTTTCGTCCATAGTTATCCGTCGGGTCTTCACCGATACCGTACATCGCCAGCGTCTCAGCACTTTCATCGGCCAGATCGAGCACCGAAGGCGCGACGGATTGCATCCGCCACGCTAATTCATAGGACTCGATTACCGCTTCCCATTCCGAATCCTTCCCGCGTTCCTTCAATTGTGCTTGATTGATCGATTGCAACAGATCCAATTGCTCGCGCTGCGATGATTTGCTGCCGTTGGTCGGCGTCAAGTTTCGAATCGATAGTTCTTTCGAAGATGGATTTGCCGAGCCAATCGGCGTTCCTTGATAAATTGCAGGCAAGAACGCATTGCCGTAATTGCGAGGGCCGCCATTACCCAGGGAAGGAGAAATCGAAACGAAGCCTGGCAAATTCTCATTCTCAGAACCTAAGCCGTATAACACCCAGGAACCAAATGACGGTCGGATAAAATTCGTTGAACCGCAATGAAGAAAGAGCGTCGATGGCCCGTGAGCAACTCCGTCGGTATGCATCGAGTGCACGAAGCAAAGATCATCGACATGGGCGGCTGTCTTTGGAAAAAGTTCCGAAACCCAGCGGCCACTTTCGCCGTACTGCTGGAACTTCCAAGGAGAATTCATGACTCGCTGCTGTGCTCCCAACTCACCGTTTCGAGCAAACTCTCGAGCATCATCAAAACCATGCATCTCGCCATCGCGCTGGACCAGCACCGGCTTGTGGTCAAACGAATCGACTTGGCTTACCCCGCCTTGCATAAAAAGAAAAATAATTCGCTTGGCACGCGGTGCAAAATGCGGGCCGGCGATGCTTGCGCCCGAAGCGAGAACGCCTTTAGGCTGACTTGAAAGTCCAGCCGCCGCAAGCGAACCGAAACCGCAGGCCGTACTTCGAAGCCAACTTCGGCGTGAAAACATATCGGAGGTTTCAAACATAGCAATACTCAATGGTACAGACGTAACTATTCCGGAAATCGGAAATCGAGCGATTGAAAAAGGCTTTGTACGATCATCGTAAGTTGTTCGAGTCGCTCGGCATCGATCGACGGCTTGTCGGCATCCAAACGAGACTTCGAATCGTCCGTTGCGACATAACCAGCGATAGCCGAGAGCTCGACGGTCGTTAACTTTCGGCCTAAAATGCGCATGCTGGCATGTTCGAGTGCTTGATCGAAATCGTTCATACTCTCTTCGAGCAACAATTCGGCCGTTTTCGTGGCTTGCTCGCGAACCCATGGATGGTTCATCATCCAAAGGGCTTGCGATGCGATGGTACTTCGATTGCGTTTGCCGACGACCGTACTCGGATCGGCTACGTCAAAGGCTTCAAAAGCATCCGAAACCGCATTTCGGAGAACTGGGACATAAATACTTCGACAGACGTCGTTATGCACGTAACCATAATCCGACTTGAGGCTATCTGGCATCCGTCGCCCATACATCGAAAGATTGAGTTGCCCACTGATGCAAAGCATCGCATCGCGAATCGACTCGGCATCTAGCCGCCGACGATGACTTCGCCAAAGCAGTCGGTTGTCTGGATCAGCTAATTCGCTCGTCGCTATCGTCGCCGATGATCGCTGATAGGTTTCGGATAGTACGATCTCCTTGACGAGTCGTCGAGTCGACCAATGATTGCTAAGCAGTTGCTTGGCTAAGTAGTCCAGCAGTTCTGGATGTGATGGCGCTTCGCCAGTCGTTCCTAAGTTATCGACTGTTTGTACAATTCCCTCGCCCATCATCCAGCCCCAAACGCGATTTGCAAAAACGCGAGCGACCAGCGGCTGCTCGTCGGCTGTCATCCATTGTGCAAGTGCCAGTCGATCAAAGGGCTTGTCGTCGCTCTCTGCTGGACGAGGTACATTGACTAACTGCAAAGTGCCGCGTGGGACAACCTTACCGAGATTGTGAACATCGCCACGAATATGGATCGCCAAATCGCTCGCGTCTTTGCGCAATCGCATCGTCATCGCCATCGGACGTTTTTGAAGCAAGGCTTCCTGCTTTTTCTTGGTCGCCTCCATTATCTTCAATTCGGAAGCTATCGATGTTGTCGAACCACTTTCAGAATCCTTCGTCGTCGACTTAGAGGCTCTTTTATAGGCTTTCCCAACTAGCTTTTCTGTCGCGGTTGTCGCTGCCGTTGTCGTTTCTGGTAAGAACTGAATGGCGTCGGCGATGACATGTCCGTTCGCACCCTCGTTGGAAACAATCACAAACGCTTGACCGTCCTTCTCGAATCGATAGCGGCCCAGCGAGATCCAAAGACCGTCGATAGGCGGCGTTGTCTGTTGGTTGATTGTTAAATTGGCTTCACCGTCTGCGCTGAATACACTGACCCGTGTATTGGTTGCTCGATTGTCGCTCGGTGCATATGCCAAGCGAAGTTCGTAGCTCCCTGGCGTCAGTCTTTGCGGTTCAAAGGATACTGTTTTGTTGCCTTGCTCTTGGTTTTGATCGTGAATGTAGCCTTCGCCAACGTAGACCGAAGTATGGCTGCTCGGTTGCCACGTTCCAATCTTTTCCGCTTGTACGTCGTCGATCACAATGCCAAGCAGGTCTTTGACCGCAACGACGGGCGTCGTTCGTTTAGTATTGGCCGTTAAGAGCTTGCGATGCTTGTCAATTTCCATCGTCAATTCCGAAACATGCGAAGCAATTTCCGCAAATTCGTCTTCTTCGTCCTTCACCGCTGGCAACGGACCTTCAATCCACTTTGAAACATTTTCATGATCGAGGACTTGATGAGTCTTGAGAACTCCCGCCAGTGCATAGTAGTCGTGCGTTGGAATCGGGTCGAATTTATGATCATGACATCGGGCGCACGCGATTGTCTGTCCTAAGATAGCTCGACCGATCAAATCGAGCTGCTCGTCGATAACATCCATTTCGAGCTGCTGTTTGTCCTGTTCTTCGAGATTCGAATTTCCAAGCAGCAGAAATGTTGTCGCAACGATCTGACGCTGGCGAATCTGCAAATCCGAAGACGACATCAAATCGCCGGCAATCTGTTCTCGCAACATCTCGTCGAACGGGCGGTCTTCTGCGAAGCTCTGGATAATATAGTCGCGATATCGCCAGGCATTTCCCATAACGAAACCACGAAGCGTCAGCGACTCGGCGTATCGAGAAACGTCGAGCCAGCGACGCGCCATGCGCTCGCCGAATCGCGGCGAGGATAGCAATGAATCGACAAGCCGTTCATAAGCATCCAGCGACACATCCGATTCAAATCGCTCGATTTCCTCGGGCGTCGGCGGAAGCCCATGCAGATCAAACATCAGGCGTCGAATCAAGACAGCTTTCGAAACCGACGACGTTGGTTCAACGTTAGATTGTGCGAGCTTTTCGACAATGAATGCATCGATAGGACTTGCCGCATCGTTTTGAGGAATCGATGCTTGGACTATCGGCCGATACGCCCAATGCTCGTTGGCTCGTTCGAGAGGCAAGGCCGTGGATGGCTTCGGCGGCTGAACTTCGGGGCGCGGGTCGATCGCTCCTCGACGAATCCATTCTCGAAAATCATCGAGAACTTTTTCAGGAAGCTTACCATCAGGCGGCATCTGAAGCTGCGGATCGTGATACTCGATGGCTTTGACGAGCAGGCTTTCGTCCGGCTTACCTTTTACAATCGCAACTCCGGTATCGCCGCCACGCTGCCATCCCGCCGCCGAATCGAGCGACAGACCACCGTTGATCTCCGTCTCCGCAGCATGGCATTCGAGACAATGCTTGACCAGCGCAGGTCGAATCCGGCTCTCGAAAAATACTTCGTTCGACTTGTCGGCTTGCCCGAACGCAATCTCGATGCTCGATACGCAAAGAATGGCAACAACTAAAACGAGTCGGATGGAACAAAGTTTTGGCATGGGCAGTGCGATAGCGATCTTCGATCAAAAACTTCGCGGCGGGGCAGGGTATTCGTAAGAAATCGTTGGATGCAACCGTATTCGACGATCCACCAAATTGATTTCTATGATCTGAGTCTTAGTATACACGATAAACGTCTCCGCGTTTAAGCCGAGTTTGCCGACAATTTCTCGCTTTTCTCGCTGAGGAACGGGTCAAAAATGACATCGGGTTTTTCTAAATCGGGTGGCACGCCCTAAGTCTTCGAAGGGCGTGGTTGCGTGTTTTCCGGAATTTCTGAGCCGTCAGCACACGACGTTACACAGGCGAACTAGCGATCGATATTCAACTCGACTATGATTCGCATTTGCACGAAAATGACAGATGTCACTATCCAACATTTCTTTACCGCTCGCGAAGTGCGAACTGCCCTCCGAGGTCCAAGCCTTCATTCTAGAAGCGGTCCGTCGCGTCGAAGCTTTCATGGCCACACGTCATACGCCCGTCGTCGGATTCTACCCGAGTTGTTTCGAGATGGTTTATCGGGCACTCTTTGAAATTTCAGAACGGCGGTTGAGTGCCGGAAACGCTTTTTGCGAATGGGGAAGCGGGTTCGGTGTCACGGCCTCGCTCGCCGCAATGCTCGGCTTTGATTCTTATGGCATTGAAATCGATCCCGAACTTTACGAGGTCTCGGAAAGTTTAGCCGAACAATTCGGCATTCCGGTAACCTTTATCATGGGAAGTTTTATACCGGCAGGTTCGGACCGAATCATCGACCGCGCCTATACGAATTTCGACGGGGATCTTATGCTCACCCCTCACTCTGATGCTACCTACGAAAATCTCGGATTGGAGGTCGGCGACTTCGATCTGATATTTGCTTATCCCTGGCCCAAAGATGCAAAGTTAACAGCTTCGCTGTTTGATCGCTTTGCATCCAGCGACGCGCTGTTGTTAACCTACAACGGATTGGAATCGATGCGACTTCAACGCAAACGGTGACGCTTAGCGCCTGTGGCTTACTCGTAAACTCTTTTATTTCCGTCTGCGTTTAGATCATTGTTTTTCGCAATGCAACAACCCAAAGAGCAAAGGCAGTGCAAAAAGATTAACCAGGGTAGCCGTCGATAGGCCGCAAAGAATAACAATGGCCATAGGATATTCGATTTCTTGTCCCGGTAGATTGCCTGTGTAAACCAATGGAGCTAAAGCTAACGCCGCCGTCAGCGCGGTCATCAAAATCGGTGCCAATCGCTCTTCGGCTCCACGCATGACAAGCTCTCGCCCTGGCATGAGTCCTTCTTCCGCTTCAAGATGGCGATAGTGGCTGATCAGCATAATGGCATTGCGGGCTGCGATACCAACAATCGTGACGAATCCGACTAGCGAACCTAGCGACATAATTCCGCCACTGGCATAGACCCCGATCACACCGCCCAAGATGGCCAGTGGCAACATCGAGAGCATGAGCAAGACAAGGCTCCACGATTGGAAATCGACATAAAGAATCACGGCGATCATCAGAATCGCGGCTACGGAAAGCAAAAGGAGTCGTTGCCGCGAAGCTCGTGCTTCGGCGTATTCACCGAGAAACTCGGGGTGATAGCCCGTTCCAAAAGCAACATTGGTCTTGACGGCGTTTTCAATTTCATTGGCAACCGACGCAAGATCTCGACCGGACACATTACAAGTCACGTCCAAACGGCGCGAAGCACCTTCGCGTTTAATCTCATTGGGAGCCGGAACGATCGTGACGCTAGCGACGCTTTCCAGTGGAACTTGGGCACCGGATGGAGTATCGATCATCAATTGCCGGATGGCGGTAGGGTCTTTGTGTATATGATCTTGGCCGCGTACAAAAACACCGAAGATTCCTTGATCGCGGTAGATTTCGCCGACTTGCATGCCGTTGACGAGCGTTGTGACGCTTCGCATGAGTGCCGCCGGTGACAGACCAAACTGAGCGGCTGCTTCAGGTCGCATCTCGATGGAAATTTGCGGTACTAAAACTTGCGGTTCGATTTTCAGAGTCGTCACACCTTCGATCGGCTTGATCTGCGCCGACACATCGGCTGCAATGACCCGCAACTGATCCATATCGGGTCCAAAGATGCGTACCACGATCGCCGCGCTGGTTCCGGTGAGGACTTCTTTGATACGTTCTTTTAGATAAGTTAATAGGTCGCGATACAAGCCGGGATAACCGTCAACGACGCTTTGCACTTTTGCGACCGTTTCATCGTAGTCATGCTTGTCATCGATACTGATCCAAAGCTCGGTAAAGTTGGGGCCAACGACTTCGTCTGCAACGGTGGCTCGACCAATATGTGAGCCGAAATTCCGAACACCAGGAATGTTCATTAGCTCGATGCTAGCTCGCGTTGTAATCCGGTCCATCGCGTCGATACCTACTCCTGGCTTCTCGACCCAATGCATCAGAAAATCTGTCTCGCGAAAGTTGGGCATTAGCTCTTCGCCAAGATATGGAATCGTGCACGCGATCGACGCAAAAACGACAGCGAATAAACTCAGCGTCGCCATTCGAAAGCGGAGCAGTTGTTCAAGTAATTTTCGATAACAACTTTTGAGCACTCGTACGACAGGACCATCTTTGTGCCTTGTCCTTGCTGATGAGGGTAGGAGCATCAACGACATGGCCGGAGTTACAGTCAATGCCACAACCAGAGAGGCGAGAATCGCAAGGATGTACGAGGCAGCCAGGGGCCGAAAAAACGACCCCGAAAGGCCTTCAAGAAAAAAGACCGGCAGAAAGGCTAGGACAACAATGATCGTGGCGTAAACAACCGCGCTGCGGACTTCCATCGACGCGTCGAAGACGACCTGAAATGCCGGGAGCGGTGTTGCGGATTTCGCGTTCAGTCGCAGCCGACGCATGATATTCTCGACATCGATAATCGCGTCATCGACGACTTCTCCTAGCGCGATTACTAAACCTGCGAGGACCATGGTGTTGACCGTTCCACCTCGGAGATACAACACCATGATGGCTGCGATCAATGAAAGCGGAATCGCAATCGCGCTGATGAAAGCGCATCGCCAATCGAAAAGAAAGATCAAAAGAATGACAACGACCAACACGCAACCGACCAGCATGGAATGGCTAAGGTTTTCAAGCGAACGTTCGATGAATGTCGCGGGTCGGAAAATGGTCGTGTCATACTGAACTTCGCCCATGCCAGGTTTCAATTCGTCCATGGCCTTTTCGACGCCGCGAGTTACGTCGAGCGTATTCGCCCACGGCTGCTTTTCAATAATCAAAAGAAGCCCAGGTTGGTTGTTGATAATCGCGTTACCGATGGGTGGCGCGTAGTCGATTATTACATCGGCAACATCTCGGATTCGAATCGGGCTTCCACCTGCCACTGGCATCGAACCGACGGGCGAGTTCGCTCCCGGGCGGAGCGAATTGATAGGAGCTATGCCGGGCAGTCCGGCTGCTCGATAGGTTAAAACCATATCGCCAAGTTGCTCGGGGGTGTAAACCGCTGGAATCTGGCGAATCGCAAGGCGTTGGTTGGGTGTATCGACGAACCCGCCGGCCCCGACGGATGTCGCATCCCGTACCGCTTGCAGCAAAACATCCAAGGTCACTCCATGGGCACGCAGTCGATCTGGGTCAGCGATGACTTGCAGTTGAGGCTCTTTCTCGCCCCAAACGGCGACGTTGGCGACGCCGCTAACCGACATGAGTCTCGGCCGAATAGTCCACTTCGTGAGAACGGTCATCTCCATTTGGTCTTTTGTGTCAGACCATAACCCAATCTTCATGCAGCGACTAAGCGAAGAAAGCGGCGGCAGGATAACCGGAGCTCGAGTGACTCGCGGTAACTGAGTTGCAACCAATGCGAGACGTTCTTGGACGAGTTGCCTAGCCATGAGCAAATCGGTGCCATTGTCAAAGATTAGTCGAACGCTCGATAAGCCCAGCACGGACTTCGAGCGAACGGCCTTCACGAACGGGATACCATTAACCGCATTTTCAATGGGGACACTGATGAGGCTCTCTACGTCTTCGGTTGAGATGCCAGGGGCCTCTGTTTGGATTTCAACGAGCGGAGGCGCAAATTCTGGAAAGACATCCAACGGAATGGAATCGGTGGTACGAACGCCAACGACGATCAGGCCGATTGCGATCATCAGGACGATAAATCGGAACTGCAAGGAAGCGCGAATTAGCCAACTCATGATTGAAATCGCCTATTTCCCTGCGCCGAATTCGGTGCCAAACAACTCGGCAGCGCCATCGCCGACGACTTGCGTGCCAGCCTTGGGACCTCGTTCAAGCATCGCTTGCTCGCCATCAAACCATAGAACGCTTACCCGCTTGCGTTCATAGCGTAGCGATTCTTTAAGCGTATAGACCCATGTTCCGCCGTGAATATCGTAGAGAATCGAGGAAGCAGGGACGATGATCGCTTCAACTTGATTTTCCATCGGCAGTTCAATGCCTACGCGTTGCCCTGGCCTAAATAGCGATCGACGATTCGAGACTTCAAAATAGAGATCGGCCGACGAGCTACCGGCGTCGGCAGTCGGTGGTGCATCGATTGCAATAGCCGACTCTGCTTCGGAACTTGCAGAAGTGGCGGCTGATTCTCGCCGCTTCCCGTCTAAAGTAACCACGCGTCCCGAGACTTTGGGCTGGATTGACAAAAGCAGATCGACAAAGATCGGAACTCGCACCCATACCTTGTTCGTGTCGAGCACCTCAAAAAGAGCGGCACCGCCAACGACTTGTTGGCCAGCCGAAACATTCAAGCTTCGAATGACGCCCTCGACAGGCGCTCGCAATGTTAGCTCAGTCGCAAGCTCATTTACCGTTTTTTCATCGAGCGTGCCCAAGATTGCTGTCAATTGCGTATAGCGTTCTTCAGCAGCAGTTAAAACCGTGGTTGCAACAACCGCGAACGCTTGCGCATCATCGAAAGCTCGTTGGCTACCAGCGCGGTCCTCAAGGAGTTTTTTAGCGCGATCCAAATTGATTTTGGTAGCCGTCACGTCTGCTTTTCCTCGCTGAACGTCTCCCATCGCCGTGACCTGCGCAGCGACCAACGTCGCTCGCGCGCCCGCCATGGCAACTTGTTCTGCTGGCGTTGGTACGTCGCGTTCGGGCGACAGAATTGGTGCCAAGGTCAAAACGATATCGCCTGCTTGGACTCTGGCTCCTGGCACAGGAAAGGGTGATTCGGAAGTTGACTTGACGATACCGGCAACCGGTGCGGAAATCATGATTGATTGGCCGGACGGGATAATCACTTCTCCGCCAAAGGTGCGGTATTGCTGGACAGGTCGCAACTCGGCCGCAACCGTCGTGATACCTAGTCGAGCTTCGGCTTCGGGCGTCAGCGTGATGATTGCCAAATCGCTTTCATGCGGGACCATTTCGACTTTGGCAGGTGCAACTGGCTTCGCCTTCGTCGCAGCTTGAGGAACACATCCGGTCGCAATCAATGCGATGCTTAACATGGAGATCGACGAGCTGCGTCGATCTAAAAAGTTGGATTGCATAGTCCGGAAAATCGCCATGTCGTAGTTGTAGTTCCTGAAGTTCGAGTCCTATTGTAGTCACTTAAAAGCTTTTTAGGATTACAAATGCGTGATGAATCGGTATTCATTTGAATCGAAAATCGTCCGAATTCGCCTGCGTTTGGGGGCGATGTAAGTGGCTCGACACACTTCCTCTTGATTCGCGACGGCGGAGCGTCGCGCCACAATGGTTGAACTCGAATTTCTCTCGACAAAGCAGTTGTTTTACGATGCGTCAGGAGGGGTTGTTTGCGATAACATTTGCTCGACATCCAATGGAGCGGCTGTCAAGCTCCGTCCTACACTTCGCTCCAATTCCGCATAGGCACGGCGCATCACTGCTCGTTGATCTAAAACTCGAGCTCGCGCATCTAGGTATTGCGTGTTGGTCTGAAGTACTAATAAATAATCGGTTCCGCCGCCCGTAAATCCTTTTTCCGCGATTTGGATCGCTTCGGATAAGTTCGGAAGGACATCGCGTTCCAGAATTCGCAAGTTCTCTTGAGCTTGATGGAGTTGGCGAAAAGCGACCCTGACATCCAGGTAGATCTGATCATGAATCGCGTCCCGAGTATGCAGCGCTGCATTCAACTCCCAGTCGGCTCGAAGGATACCGCCCTGATTGCGGTTAAAGATCGGCAAGTCAAATCGCAAGCCAGCGCCTGAAAACGTGCGATCAAAAAGACGACGGACATCGACAACGCTATCGACGCGCCAGAAAATCCATCGCGAAAGTCGCGATCGCTCACATGCTGCGGCAACCGACCAACGCGCTGCGTGATAATCGGGGCGGCATGCTAGAGCGGTATCGATCAACTGCTGCTCGTCCATCGATGGAAGCGTGATCGGTTCCATGTTCATCGGGACCAGCGTCGCGACAGTTGACGGTATGCCAATGAGCGACGCTAGTCGGGCTTGGGCTATCGCGAAGTTCTGCTTCTGAACTCCTTCGATCGCGTTGGAGTTCAAGGCATCGACCTTCGACGTAATGGTTTCAAGTTCGCTAATGTCACCGTCTTTAAATCGATCTAGCGTAAGGTCCGCAATGCCTTGACGAATGCGAACTGCCTCAGATGCAAGTTGCAATTGCTCGTTGGCTAAGGCAAGATCGGTATAAGCAAGTCGAATGTCGCGGGCGACGTTGAGCCCGTTTTGAACGAGCTGGTCGCCTATTCGACGATACTCTCGATTAGCTACCTTTACTCGCGTCGGTCTCAAGAAATACGATTCGATGGGACCAAAAAGCGTATACTGCCCTTCTTTCGGCCCCGATGGAAAGTAGATGAGGACTTGCGGGTTTGCCAAGAGACTCGCTTGAACTGCATCGCCGCCAGCCATCCCAAGCTGAGCCAACGCTGCTTGAAACAGGGAATTGTTGGCTAAGCCTGTCGCTACCGCTTCGGGTTCGTCGAGTCCGTCTTCGAGTACGACACCGGTGGGAATGATCTCCGAACACGGCTGGACTTTTTCAATGCCGATTGCCGTTCGGCAATGAATCGCTTTGGAAACATAGCTCGAGTCGCAGCATGCAATTGGACTTTTGCAACCAGCCAGTATGAGTAGGCCACTGAAAACAGTTCCGTGAAACCATGTCGACGAACGAACTAGTTTTGAAATGAGTTGGAAAAATTGAGGAACCATCATTCTGCTCGATTGCTAGCGTTTATCGGCACGATGAATACGATCGACACCATCAGAGTATTCGGAACGCTAGATTCGATTCGATAAGCTTCTTGGCTTTTGACGGCACTGATTTGCTACGCGGAATAACCCGTTCGCGAATACTTTTCTATTTTTCGCGGATCCTGCCAACAAATATCTGCCTTGTACCGTCATCAGCGATGGCGGGAAAGAGAAAAGCGTCACTTGTCCGGTTCCAGCATGGCGAGCCGTCGACACGAAGTTCGCCTGATGTGTAACCGGGATGAGGAAAGCCTTTGGTCTGTACGCGAGCACAATCAGCACGACGAAATACGACGTAAAAATTCTCGACTCCTTGCCGGTCACCGACAACCAACCATTTACTGTCTGGCGACAATGCGACGTCTCCGCCAACCTTCGGAAATGCTTCCGAGCCACCTATTGTTTCGACGATCCTTTGCTTATCCACATCATAGATCACCATTTTATTACCCGATGACCCAATAACTCGGCTTGAATCGAGCCATTCCGGATGCCCTCCGATGTGTTGATGCTTTGTCAATTCAGTTCCATCGGGGCGGATGGACACTGGAACATCAATACGCGTCGAGCGGTTGTCGAAGTCGCCTCGGATATAAAAATAGATCCGACTATCGTCGCGACTCCACAGCGTGTGGTTGATGAATAGTTCGCTGCCTTGCGTATCCACCGCCTTGGCTAATTCGGCAAAGGAAACCAGCAGTCTCTTTTTGTTCGTGGTCGTATCGACAATAAATACACCGTCGTTGTCTGGCGCGGACTCTGTGGGGTTCCAATCGAACGCACCCGGATAGCCCGTGACCGGACGAAGCCGAGCCATGCGTCCGTAGTTGAGTCCGAGAAAGTATCCGCCATTCTGAGCGACGCCCGAATTGCCAATGGGCGTATCGTCAAAGCGATATTCGTGTATCCGTTGTCGCGTCTGAATATCGTACCGGACCGCAAAGACCTTTTGAGTTATTGGATCGCGATCATTGAAAATCAGTTCGCGCGAAGCGGCCTTCGGATTCCAATAGAACATTGTGCCCTGCTGAAAATTCCAAGCACGCGACTCTTCGATCTTTTCGACGCGATCACCGTTTTGCGTATCGATCAGTACGACATCCGCTGGCTCCCCGGGATGTGGCATCCGATCCTGAAATGAAGTTCGCAAGGCGACAATGTAGCGACCGTCGCCATTCCACGGAATATTTTGAACATGTCCAATGTAGCCAAAAAAATGGTGGCTAGGACCGTTGGTAAGCTGGCGAATGTCGACATCGAATTCGGCTGCCGAGGCAGTAAGGGCGAAGGCAATCATGAGAACAGAAGCGAATCGCATGAACGAGCTCCAAAAATATCGATGTAAGTTGGCCAAAGATACGAAGGAAAGGATTACCAAGTCGGGTAAAGATTTGAAAACTTAACCAAGCACTGGGCCACTATCGCAGCACCTTTTCGCTTTTGCGGTTATCCTAGCAACATTCAAGGATCTTTACCATCTTTCAGGTTAAAGCCATCACTTACCCCTGGAACTGCAACTTCAAAGTGAAATGAAGATTAAATCGATGAAGGATTCGACGGGTGCCTACTTTTTCCGATCCATTGCGAGATGCTTGTGTCACTGGAAGAAATCAATTCGTATCGCGATCGTTGTCGCAAATGTCTGGTCGAAAATGGATGTTGTTTTCGCTGACGACTTGCTTCAGTTGGACAACGGGATCGTTCAAGTCGGCATCGATCGAGAAAAGGGAGCCGCCATTACGTGGCTATCTTGGAAAGACTATCCAAAGAACATCGTCAATGTAGCTGACCCTGGGCGGTTGATCCAACAATCGTATTACGCAGGTAAGTCGCTCGATCGAACTGCAGAGGGTCAAAGCAAAGCTTGGAGTCCTTGGTCTTGGAATCCGATCCAGGGAGGCGGGATCGGTTCGTGGGCGAGAGTCACCGAGTTTCGTCGCGACGACAAGTCGCTCTTCGCCGAGACGATTCCAAAACTTTGGGACATGCCCAACGAAGAGGCTGAAGCGATCATGCGACAATGGACGTCGTTCGAGCCCAATTTTCCAGAGGTGATTGTAATGCGTTGCGAGCTAATTTCGAAGCGGCACGAAAACGATCGTTGGGGAGCTGCGAAAGAGCGCCATCAGGAAGTCCCGGCTTGCTATTTTACGCGCAATTTCGAACTCGTAAAAAGTTATCTCGGAGATGGAAAGTGGAGAGACGAATCGCAACCACCCGGACCGCCGTGGGGGAAAGCACAACCGCCGCTCAAGGCGATGGCGTTTTTCGAGAGTGGCGGCCAAGGAGTTGCAATCTATAGCCCCGTATCGACACAAGCATGGAATTTCGGACCACACGGAGTCGGGTTGTCCAGCGATCCAACCGCCGGTCCTTGTATGCACGTCGCACCAATCGATCTGGTCCGACTTGGCCCACGATCGATCTACCGCTATCGTTATTGGATCGTCGTCGGAAGCCAAGAGATGCTCGCAACGCGACTTGATCAACTGATAAAAATGTATGCGAATGAGCAAACTGAATTTTCATTCTGAATGACATTGGCTCACGCCGCAGCATTGCTTTTTTAAGGTCGGCGATGCTAATGAAGGATCGATAAATGTCCGGATTTCAATTGTCGCTGCCGTCGCCAGACGGTGGATTCCACGCTCTGGCGAGCGTAGCTACGACAGTTATTTGCCGCTCGGTTTTAACAGTTCATTAAAAACAGAGATGAGTTGGTTGGCAAAGTGCTTCGAGTTAAGAAATTTTGCGTGCGAAATTGCTTCGAGAATCTGCTGCGAAAGAATTTGCCGACGTTGCGGAGTCGATCCCAATTCGATCGCTCTCGCAACGTAATTCTCCATCGAGTCAACCACCAAATGCTTGGCAATCTCCGGTGAGAGTTCCTCGACTATCGCGGCAGAGAGTGCCGACCGCCGCTGCTTGCCACAGCACGTTATGGTTGGAATCCCCGTTTGGAGGGCTGCGACGAGATGCTTTTGATTCGCAGTTGGAAAGCTATCGAGGAATACGTCTGCATGCACCAAGACTTGTTTGATGGAATCGAAATCAGGATAAGGTTTCATGGCGAGCATCCTCAATCGCGCTGGATCGACCCCGTGATTCGAAAGGACGTTGCTGGCATACTGGTAATAGTGTTGAATAGCGACGTCCGCGAAGTCCATACCGTGCGTCGGTTCGAACGGGAGCATCATCAATGCGGCACTGGGTGTTTTAGCCAGTATCTCAGCCCACCGAGCGAATAGCTCCGGTGTGATTGCGAGCATATTCGCAGTCGAACAAAACACGACTGCATTCGGTGGCAAGTTTAGTTGCGACCGATCGATCGGCGGCGAGCTACCAGGATCTCTATAGTCGGTACTCAAACAAAAGCCGGAGCCTTCTAGAAGTAAGGGCGTTTCGGCATACGATCGCGACGAATCGTCCGCAGAACTGAACGCTCCATTTCCATTTTCCTGTGAGCCGTAGGCGCTAGCCTCGGGCACCGACCCTGGAATTTGATTAACTGAAGAGCCCGCGGCTAGCGCCGACGGCTCAGTTTCCACTGGACCATCCGTTGATTCTGCGTACGAACCGGTGAAACAGCCGTCCAAACGGACGATGCCCGTCGTTGCCGACGAATTAGCAGCAATTTGAACGCGAGCTAATCGATGCAAGGCGAGCATCGTAAGTCGAATATCAGAAACAAAATCTCCGGAAATTAAAAAGAGATCGAGTTCGTCCTCGCGAATAATTGGGACTTGTAGGTCAACATCCGAAGGCAATACGCGATTCGTTCGCACTCGGCTGATGCAATACTGTTCAAATGGGCTCGAATGAATCTTTGTGTAGTAGAGAAATATGTCGAACTGATTGCCCAAATGTTCGAACCAAGCCAACGTTGCTAGGCTGCCGCCCTTCGAATCGAATTGGGAGGCGAAGATCCCCAAGCGTGGTTTGCGACCGACTATGAGGCTCGCGGGAAATTCCACGTCCACTTTGAAATCGAGATGCCGCAGAACATGTTCCGCGATACTCGCGCGATGAGTTTGAAATGACTTGAGATTCCAATCGGTAAGCGGCAATGGATGGAATAGATTGTGTTCGACGAAGAGGATCGAAAGTTGCGAGTGATAGGGACTCGAAGGTTCTTCGGAAAGGCAATTCGCAATTCCCTTGACGGTGTGTTGGATATGCCGAGCATACGCTTCCGTTTGGCCGATGTGCTGAAAAACGCTTTGAAATCTGGAACTATAAAGCAACCAATCGCAACGCAACCAATCGGGCATCGCTTCGATCGTGATATGGGACGGCAATTTGTCTGGAGAAACGATAAGCATCGCAATGATAAGAAATCGCTCTGCTTCAATCGAGTATCGATGCGAAGCAGGGTTGATTTCGAAATCGGGTGACGCGGGCAATGCTGGTAGTTCACCAGAAACTTGAGTTGCAATGTCTCGTACATCGATCGAAAGCAATTTGTTTTGAATTTTCCCCCAGGCGCCGCGATACGCATATTCTAGATCCGTTGCATCAAGACGATTCCAGAAGTCAACCATCCAGTTACGAATCTCGGCGATCCCCTGAACATATTCCGAATCTCCAGGCTGCCGCTGATACTGCTGGACAAAGTGCCCTATCCTAGCTGCCTCGAACTCTTCCGGCATTTTGGAAACATTTGCAACGTCAAGCTCTGTCCTTTGATTTGGAATCAAGCGACGCTTTAACCTCCGACGAACGGTTTGCAAGAACCGAAGCAAATCATCCTGCGACTCCAAATGCTGCAAAGGGTTGCCTGGATAATCCCAAATCGTCTGAGCGAGCCCGACGGGATGATAGCGCATGACGGCTCGCGGTTTATAGCGGTTAATCTCTGTTAACGTAGAACAGAATGGACCACTACCTTTGCCCACAATTGCAATGCATTGGTTGCTGACACTCGATAGCTCTCGCAAATTAAATTGGCCGCAGTTGAATACATTGGGCAACTCGCATTTCGGATCGGCGGTCGAATAAAAGTTGAACTCAGGAAACGCATAAGCTAGGTTTGGCAAATCGAACTCGAAGCTCGAATGCCCAGAACGAGTTGCCCCGTTTTCGACAAAGATGGCGTTCTCCGCGACGGTTACGTCTACGACGGCAAAATCTAGCATCGGTACATAATTGCTAGATATTTGTAACATTGGAAAGCCGAGGTCTCGGACTTGCCGATTGTAAATTTCTACGACCGCCTCCCATTGATGGCTGTTCGTATCGGGATAGACACCAACCCAAAGACAAACTGGAATATGACCTGGCGGGCAAAGGTGCATCAAACTTGGTCGCTGCGGACCGGTGAATTTATCATCGCGAGGATCGATCACGACCTTAACGGGCAGATCCTCGACGATATGCGCTTGATTTCTCCAGCAACCCCACGTAATTTGCACGTCATGAACGGCTAGGATTTGGCGAACCAAAGGGCGAGTCAGCGCTAGGTCACCCGCATGCCAATTTAGCCAAAAGAATAGCTTGTGCATCTCGAATCATTTCGCAAACCAAACGTAATAAATCAGGCTCTTCCGCAGAATCTGTGGGTCAAAATTGACTATTTATCGTTACGAATAGAAAACCGAAGTTTCAACGGACACCCGTTTCGCATTGGATTTTTGAGGCATCACTCCGATGTCCAAAGTTGAAGAAAAACAACCCACCAGACGATCAGTCCGGCGGGTTGCCGAGCGCCTTTGACGCATCGGAGACCGAGATATTCCTCAGCGAGTTGCTTCCCAGCAGAGCCCGCTTCCGCTTCTCCCGGCACAACCATCATGTCCGATCAAAGACTTTGTGGCAATACTTTGGACATCGGAGCCATCCC